>ERZ1026901.69-NODE-69-length-88697-cov-26.096839_pt1 | contig 88697 bp, 71 predicted proteins | sample MGYA00380179_ERZ1026901 | MGnify/ENA primary metagenome ERZ1026901 (study PRJEB33269, sample SAMEA4719815) | human gut metagenome | biome: human-associated habitat; feature: organic feature; material: feces | place: Cameroon | collected 2013-10 ... | reverse complement strand
CCAAGAAAAATTTTTAGTTATTTGAGTTGTCTACTTGACAAGGGGCTGATCAAAATCCTGAGCTCTGGCTTTTTTTATATGGTTTTCTTAGTTTTGTCTTTCGTAGGGCTGGTTCATGAGCGCTTCGTCGTCGAAGTAGTTGATGCGCATTGCTTCACGCACATCGTGCAGCGTTTCTGCTGCTGCTGCTTCGGCAACCTTGCTGCCCTCGCGCAGAATAGCGTACACCTCGGGGATGCGCTGCTGCCACATTTCGCGGCGCTCGCGAATCGGTGCAAGCTCTGCCTGCAGCACACTGTTGAGGAACTTCTTCACCTTTACGTCGCCTAAGCCGCCACGCTGGTAGTGTGCTTTGAGCTCGTCGAGGTTGGCATATTCAGGCAGGAATTCTGCGAAATGCTCGGGACGAGAGAAGGCGTCGAGATAGGTGAAAACGCAGTTGCCTTCGATTTTGCCGGGATCCTGCACGCGTATGTGGTCCGGATCAGTGTACATGGACATAACCTTTTTCTTGATATCCTCGGCGCTGTCGGAAAGATAGATGCAGTTGCCGAGAGATTTGCTCATCTTGGCCTTGCCGTCGATACCGGGCAGGCGCAGGCAGGCATCATTCTTCGGCAGCATGATGTCTGGATCAACAAGGGTTTCGCCATAAACAGAGTTGAATTTATGCACGATTTCCTTGCATTGCTCCAGCATGGGCAGCTGGTCCTCGCCAACAGGCACAACGGTTGCCTTGAAGGCGGTGATATCAGCAGCCTGGCTGATAGGATAGCAGAAGAAGCCGGTCGGGATGCTGGCTTCAAAGTTACGCATTTTGATTTCGTTCTTTACGGTCGGGTTGCGCTGCAGACGGGACACGGTAACGAGGTTCATATAATAGAAGGTAAGCTCGGTGAGCTGCGGCACCATGGACTGAATGAACAGCGTGGATTTTGCCGGATCAAGACCAACAGCCAGATAGTCGAGCGCTACCTCAATGATGTTCTTGCGTACCTTGTCAGGGTTTTCTGCATTGTCGGTGAGTGCCTGTGCGTCAGCAATCATAATATATACTTTATCGTACTCGCCGGAATTTTGCAGCTGTACACGCTGGCGCAGAGAGCCTACGTAGTGACCTACATGCAGGCGTCCGGTAGGACGGTCGCCGGTAAGAATAATTTTGCTCATGTTAATACCTCTTTGTCATATTTATTTCTTATATATTAATTATACCGACGTAGACGGAGACTGTCAACGATTGAAGGCCTAGTTAAGCAAAATGGCTGCTTTTTATAATTGACTTTACGTAAATGACGATGTTATGATAGATTTGGTATTTTATGGAGGAATTTATTATGCTTAATTATAGATTAGCAGCGGACGCTGCAGCGGAGCCGTGGCAGCGTTATCAGGCAATATATGTGCATATACCGTTTTGCGCGCAGAAGTGCTTGTATTGCGATTTTGCGTCTTATGCAGGCTATCAGGACGCGCAAAAGCAGGAGTATGTGCAGGCCGTGGCGCAGGAGATTGCGGCGCGGCGTGAGGAGGCGCACTATCTGGACGAGGCTGCGAGCATTTACTTTGGCGGCGGCACGCCGAGCACGCTGCCAACAGAGTGTCTTGCGCAGCTGGTGGAGGCCTTGAAGGCTAACGGCTTGTGGCGCAGTCCGCGTGAGGCGACGATAGAGGTGAACCCGGGCACAGCGGATTTAGCGAAGCTGCAGGCGTTGCGCGCCCTTGGCTTTGACCGCATCAGCTTCGGCGTGCAGTCGCTGCAGGACAGCGAGCTGCGGACAATCGGACGCATCCATACGGCGCAGCAGGCGCTGGAGGCGGTGGCGCTGGCGAGAGAGGCTGGCTTTAGACGCATCAACGCTGATTTGATTTATGGCCTGCCGGGACAGACGCTGGCGAGCCTGCGAAATACGCTGGAGCGTTTGACGGCGACGAGAATTGAGCATCTATCGGTTTACGGACTGATAGTCGAGGAGGGCACGCCGCTGGAAAAGCTCGTCGAAAGCGGCAGGCTGCAGCTGCCGGATGAGGACGAGGCGGCGGATATGTATGAGCTGGTGCAAAACTTTTTGCATGAAGCAGGTTTTGCGCGTTATGAGATTTCTAATTACGCCAAGCAGGGGCAGCAGTCGCAGCATAATATCGTGTATTGGCAGTACCATCCTTATATAGGCTTTGGCGCGGCTGCCTGCGGCTTCGACGGCGGCGCAAGGCGCACGGCGACGGAGAGCGTGCAGGCTTACGTGGCGCAGGCAGGCCAGCTTACGCCGGAGAATTGGCGCACGAGCAGCCTGTATACGGTGGAGAAGCTGGACACTTCGCTGCAGCTGGAGGAGTTTATGTTTATGGGCCTGCGGAGAAGTGCAGGCGCGCAGCTCGGGGAGGCACGCGCGCGCTTTGGCGTGGACGTGCTGCAGCGCTTTGGCAAGGATTTGCAGCGCTTTATCGACGGCGGCTTTGTGGAATATGATGCGCAGAGCGAGGTCTTGCGGCTGACAGAGCGTGGCATGGCTGTGGGCAATCAAATCTTTGACGTTTTTGTGATAAATTAAAAGTTAATAAAAAAGGTGTTGACAATATATAAGGGTAGTGCTATCCTAGTATCAAGATGTTAGCACTCCAATAGAGAGAGTGCTAACAATCAAAATGAGGTGGGAATATGCTAAACGATAGAAAGAAAAAAATTCTCCAGCTCATAATTGAAGATTATATTTCAACTGCCGAGCCGGTCGGCTCACGCACGATAGCCCGCAAATATGATCTTGGTCTTAGTCCCGCGACGATTCGTAACGAGATGAGCGACCTGGAGCTTTTGGGTTATCTGGAGCAGCCGCATACATCGGCAGGACGCGTGCCATCAGCGCAGGCCTATCGCCTTTATGTAGATTCACTTGTTGAGCCTGATGCTTTGACAGATAATGACAGAGCTTTGATTAACTGCTGGTTTACAGAAAGACGCAGAAGCATTGATGAAATCTTCCAGTCGACGGCGAAAATCCTTTCCCGCATGACGAAGAATGTTTCCATGGTGCTGGCTAACCGTGATGCAGGTGCCCATTTCCGTTATATGAAGTTTTTGCCGCTAGATGAGCATCACGCCATCCTGTGCATTATTACAGATGACGGCAATGTCGACAACTGTGTAGTAGAAATTCCCTTAGGAATGCGTCCGGAGGAGCTTGATTATCTGGCAGGCCGCGTAAGCAGGCTGCTGGAAGGTCGCGAGCTGGAAAACATTACTGAGGATCTGCTGCAGGCGGTGCATACCAATATCGCCGATGATAAGCTGCTCTTTACTTCTTTGGTACAATCCATCCGCCGGATGCGCAGCAAGCATCAGCAGCAGAAGGTTTTCCTGGGAGGTACCAAGCAGCTGTTGAATCAGCCGGAGTTCCGTGATGTGGAGCGCGTGAAAAATCTTCTGGGGATACTGGAGGAGGAGCGCGTTGTACGTGATCTGCTCAAGGCTGGCGAGGACAGCGGCCTGAAAATCACGATTGGCAGCGAGAACAAGTTCACCGGCATTCAGGACTGCAGCATGGTGCAGGCCACCTACCGTCTGAATGGTCAGATCGTAGGCACGATGGCTGTTCTGGGTCCGACGCGTATGGAATATGGCAAGGTTATATCCGTCATGGATTACCTGCATAAATATCTGAAGACGATGTTTGAGCGTCAACCGGATAAGCTAGATAAATAAAAGGAGGAAGAGCCTTGCAAGATACAGATTTGAAAGAAAAGCAAGCCGCGGCTGAAGCGGAGCAGGAAGCAAAGCAGACTGCTGAAAATACTGAAGCTGAGGCAGCAGAAGAAGCTGTGGAGGAAGAAAAGGAGCCTGAGGCTGATCCGAAGGACGCCAAAATCGAAGAGCTGCAAAACCGCTTATTGCGTTTGCAGGCTGATTTTGAAAACTTCCGCCGCCGCACTAATACAGAGAAGGAACAGCTTTCCACCTTTGTTACCGCAAATGTGGTTGGCAAATTCCTGAAGGTTCTCGATAACTTTGAACGTGCAGAAGCAAGCGTCGAAAAGGGCGATAATGTGGATGCCGTTGTCGAGGGCATGAAGAAAATCCGTCGTCAGTTTGAAGAAGCCTTCAAGGACCTCAAGGTGGTAGAAATCGAAGCTCAGGATGCAAAATTTGATCCTAATATCCATGAAGCAGTAATGCGTGGTCATAATCCGGAGCTGGATGATGAAGTCATTGATATGGTCTTTGAGAAGGGCTATAAGCTGGGCGACAAAGTAATCAGACACAGTAAAGTAAGAGTTAATTCCAACGATTGATGTTGCGAAACTCTTTACAAATAAATTAATTAACTACGAACAAGACTGGTGAGAAAGTATCAGATGCGAGCAATACCGACGAAGGCGTACTAAAGGTACGTCGAGGAGGGATTGTGAAGCAGATGGTGCTTTATCGACAGTCGAATATAGGAGGAAATACATCATGTCTAAAGTAATTGGTATTGACTTAGGTACTACTAATAGCGTTGTTGCCGTTATGGAAGGCGGCGAACCTACCGTTATCACCAACCAGGAGGGCTCTCGTCTGACCCCGTCCGTTGTTGGCTTTGCAAAAAATGGTGAGCGTCTTGTTGGTCAGCTGGCTAAACGTCAGGCTGTTTCCAATCCGGACAGAACCATCAGCTCCATTAAACGTCATATGGGCGAAGGCAGCTACAGAGTAACTATTGATGATAAAAAATATTCCCCGGAAGAAATTTCCGCAATGATTCTGCAAAAGCTGAAGGCTGACGCAGAAGCTTATCTGGGTGAAAAAGTATCCCAAGCAGTTATCACTGTTCCGGCATACTTCAACGACAGCCAACGTCAGGCTACTAAAGACGCTGGCAAGATTGCAGGCCTTGATGTTCTGCGTATCGTCAACGAGCCTACTGCTGCATCTCTGGCATATGGCATTGATAAAACCGATGACCACACCATCATGGTATATGACCTTGGCGGCGGCACCTTCGACGTATCCATTCTGGACGTTGGCGACGGTGTATTCGAAGTAAAAGCAACCAATGGTGATACTCATCTGGGCGGCGATGACTTCGATAAGAAAATCATGGACTGGATGGTTGATGAATTCAAGAAGGCTGAAGGCATTGATCTGTCTACCGATAAAATGGCTATGCAGCGTCTGCGTGAGGCTGCTGAAAAAGCAAAAATCGAGCTGTCCGGTGTTATGAGCACCAACATCAACCTGCCGTTCATCACCGCAGGCGCTGATGGCCCGAAACATTTGGATATGGACCTGACTCGTGCAAAATTCGAAGCTATGACTGCTGATCTTGTTGAACGTACTATGGCTCCTGTTCGCCAAGCTATGAGCGACGCAGGCCTGTCCAAGAGCGATATCAGCAAAGTAATTCTGGTTGGCGGTTCCTCTCGTATCCCGGCTGTTCAGGCTGCTATTAAAGACTTCATGGGCAAGGAGCCGTACAAAGGCGTTAACCCGGATGAATGCGTAGCTGTTGGTGCTGCTATTCAGGCTGGCGTTCTGTCCGGCGAAGAAGGCACCGGCAACGTACTGCTGCTGGACGTAACTCCGCTGTCTCTGGGTATCGAAACCCTCGGCGGTGTATTCACCAAGATTATTGATCGTAACACCACCATTCCTACCTCTAAGAAACAGGTTTTCTCCACTGCTGCCGATAACCAGCCTTCCGTTGATATCCATGTTCTGCAAGGTGAACGTGAAATGGCTGCTGACAACAAAACTCTGGGCCGCTTCGAGCTGAGTGGCATTCCTGCTGCACCGCGTGGAGTACCTAAAATCGAAGTTTCCTTCGACATTGATGCTAACGGTATCGTTAACGTAAGCGCTAAAGACCTTGGCACCGGCAAAGAACAAAAAATCACCATCACCTCCTCCGGTACTCTGGATAAGGATGAAGTTGATAGAATGGTTAAAGAAGCAGAAGCAAACGCTGAAGCTGATAAGAAACGTAAAGAGGGCGTAGAAGTACGCAACCAGGCTGACAACATGTGCTATCAGGCTGAAAAGACCATGAAGGACATGGAAGGCAAAGGCAAGGACGAGCTGATTGCTAAGGTTAAGGCTGCTGTTGATACCCTGAAAGAAACCCTGAAGGGCGATGATCTCGACAAGATTAAGGCTGATACCGAAGCTCTGACCAAGCCTCTCTATGAACTGAGTGCTGAGCTGTACAAAGAAACCGAAGCACAAAAGGGTGCTGAAGGTGCTCAAGCTGGCGGCGCACAAGGTGCTAAGAAGGCTGACGACGATGTTGTTGATGCTGAGGTTGTTGACGACGACAAGAAATAAACCCCTTTAGACCGTCTATAAAGCATCATCTGCTTCGGAATGGCTCCTAGGAGTATTACGCATACGCCGTCGTCGCCATTCCTCGCATCTAATACTTTCTATCCGGTCTTAGTAATTACGTAATAATATATATGCCCAGCTGCTGTGGCAGTATCGCCATCATGCATCTGGGCATTATATGCTTAAGCATATTAGTGAAAAAGTTCTAGGAGGCGCCTGTTTTGGCTAAGAGAGATTATTATGAGGTCTTGGGAGTAAGTAAAACTGCTTCCCTGGACGATATTAAAAAAGCGTTCCGCAAACTGGCCCTGAAATATCATCCTGACCGCAATAAAGGCAATGAAGAAGCCATGAATAAATTTAAAGAGGCGAACGAGGCCTACAGCGTGCTGTCCGACGAGCAAAAGCGTCAGCAGTATGACCAGCTTGGTCCCGATGCCTTTGAGCAGGCACAGGCTGGCGGCGGTGCCGGAGGCTTTGGCGGCTTCGGTGGCGCTGGTGGTTTCGGCGGCTTTGGCGGCGGAGGCATGGACGATATTTTCGATATGTTCTTCGGCGGTCAGGGACGCAGAGGCGGTGCGCGTGAGTCTGGTCCGCAGCGCGGCGCAGACCTGCGTTTTGATTTGGAGATTTCCTTTGAAGAGGCTGCTTTCGGCGTAGAGAAGGAAATCAACCTGTATCGTGACGAAACCTGTGAGCATTGTCATGGCGATGGTGCAGAGCCTGGCTCTAAGGTTGAGACCTGTCCTGAATGTCATGGCAGCGGCTATGTACGCTTCACGCAGAATACGATGTTCGGTCAGATGGTGAACGAGCGTCCCTGCTCTAAGTGTCATGGTGAAGGCAAGATTATCGACAAGCCGTGTAAGGAGTGCCGTGGCAAGGGTACTGTGAAGAAAAATAAACGCCTGAAGGTTAAGATTCCTGCAGGTGTTGATAATGGCTCCAGACTGCGTGTAAGCGGCGAGGGCGAGGCCGGTGCTAAGGGCGGTCAGAGCGGTGATCTTTATGTATATCTGTACGTGAAGCCACATAAGTTCTTCGAACGCGATGGCACAACTGTTCTTTGCGAGGTACCTATCAATATTGTACAGGCAACACTGGGCGATGAGGTCAAGGTGCCGACTCTGGACGGTCAGGTTACGATGAAGATTCCTGAGGGCACACAGCCTGGCAAGGTACTGCGCTTGAAGGGCAAGGGTATTCCGAGCTTGCGTGGCGGCCTGCGTGGCGACCAGCTTGTACGCATCAAGGTTGTTGTACCGACGAAGCTGAACGAAAAACAAAAAGAAGCTCTGCGCAGCTTTGGTGATATCAGCAAGGACAATATCAGTCCGGAAGAAAAAAGCTTTTTCAACAAAGTGAAGAACTGGAAGAACTTCTTTAAATAAGCAAATAGAGCGTATCTTTGCAGCTTTGACTGCTCGGATACGCTCTTTTGCTATTCTTTTGCTTTGCTTACGCCTATATGCGGCCAGATGGTCAGCTCAACCTCAAAGATGCGGCTCCAGGGAAGCTGGGCGCTGACGAAGAGGTTACGCAGATAGTATTTGCTGCCGTTGTGCTCGTAAAACGGCGTCTGTCCCAGATTTTCGTGCAGCAGCAGAAAGGCGTCGAGGGCCATTCTGCTTTGAATTTCTTCTGTAGTCTGCTGCTTGGCGGCGGCGCTGAGGTCGGTCGGGTCGATGCCCTGTACCTCGAGGTCATGGCGCAGCGACGGATGCAGCAGCTTTTGGTAATAATAGTCCTCAAGGATGCGCTCGGCGGTGAAGCTGAGGTTGTCAGTATAGAGCGAGGCGTACTGCGCTTCGCTGCCGCCGCAGCGGCGCAGCTCGCGCAGACGTCCGGCGAAAATCAAGCCCTGCGCCAGCGCTGTGCCGGAGGAATTGCTGAAGGTGTTCCAGCCGGCGTAGGCAGCAAGCCTGTTGACAGGCACGCCGCTGTGCAGCAGCTTGGGCAGTAGCAGCTCCGCTGACGCAAAGTTGGCACTGCTGTCGACGAGGGCGACAGGGCGGCCTGCGTTGAGCAGGGCGCGGACGTCTTCGATTTGCTTGGTGCCGGGGAGCAGGTCATCGTCGCCGCAGTTGATGTAGCAGACGAGGTCGGCGTCCTCCGGCGTAGCGGCTTCAGCTGCACCGATAAGCTTAAGCTGGCTGCGCAGGACGGTGCTCACTGCCGCAGGCGTGTAGGGCATGGTCTTCTGCTCTGTTTTGGGAGCAGCGTACATAAAGCAGACCTTGGGCTGCCAAGCCTGCTTAGCGAGATAATAGCGCACGAGCAGCAGCGTAGCGAGCTCGTCTGCGCCGTAGGTGAGCTGTGCGGTTGCCAGCCTTTGCCCTTCGATGCGGCTGGCGATTCTGCTGGCGCTGGCGTGCGGCAGACCGATAGGCGAGGCGTCGTCCTGACCGATGACGAGCTGCAGGTCAGGCGTCCTATGCGCAAGCTGCAGCAGGCCTTCGTTGAAGCGGTCGCTTTGCTTATAGAGCTGCTGATATTTATTTAGTACCTTGGGCGGGATTTTGGCTTCTGTTTCGCGCAGCTTCTGCGTCAGGTCGAAGCTGCCGCTGATACGTACCATGTCGGCAAGCTGCGAATAGCGCCAAAGCTGGTACTGATACCAGCGGTCGGGCAGCAGCTGGTCGCTGACGAGCAGGCGGGGGATAATGGAGAAGACGGCCTGTGAGCCGCCGTTTTTTTGCCCAGCTTGGAGCTTGCCTAGGCTGGTGAGCAGAGCGTCCTCCTGCGGCTCTGTGGCGCTGCTGCGGCGTGCGGCCAGCAGGCCGCCGTGCAGCAAAAGGTCAGCGGAGATGATGCTGTGCTCATAGTAGGGCTTACAGTAGGTGAGCCATTGTAAAAGTTTTTCTTGCTTTGCCGGCGTTTGGTAGTTGTCAAGAAAGGCTTTTGGCGGTAAAATTACATTTAGGCCTGCAAGCTGTCCCAGCTTCTGCACCATCGTGCTGCAGACAGGGCGGCTGTCGAGCGGTGCCAGCAGCAGATGCTGTCGTGAGGGCGGCGGCGCTGGAAGAACCAGCGGCGTGCTTGATGGCAGTGCAAGATGTGTGGCGAGAGCCGCTGCGAGCAGCAGGACGCTGAATAATGCGGTTTTGAGATATTTATGCATGAGGAAAGTCCTTTTTATGTTTACTTATGTGTTTCGCAATTATATATCGTCACGCAACGAATAATTCGCTTGTGCCCTTTAGTGTATAACGGGAATTTCAAGTGCTTATTTATAATCGTATTGGACATTAACGTTGGCGCTGCGACGACTGGAACGGACGACGGGCTTAATAGAACGTCTTTGTTTTCGTAGCTTGCTAGAAACGGATCAAAGTGGAATTTTTCGCTGGAGCGGTGGTGTTGCGTTTAGCTAGTAAAGCGAGCGCTTTTCCGCGACGTGAAAAATTCTGCGAATCTAGTCGCCGGAATCCAGCGGAGCAGCTATACATAAGGGCGTTTTTTGGTTACTTTTTGTCGACCTGGACACCTGTGCCCTTTATGGTAAAAAGTGACATTAATTGTTCGTTTCACTTACAAGTGAATACATAACTTTATTATAACATACACTAGTACAGGAGCAAAACATGAGAATCATCACAGGAAAGGCACGCGGCCTGCAGCTGACCGTGCCCAAGACTTACGATGTACGTCCGACTGCGGACAGAGTCAAGGAGTCTGTTTTTAATATTATAGGCAGTAAAATAATCGGCGCGAGGGTGCTGGATTTGTTTGCCGGTACGGGCAATCTCGGTCTGGAGAGCTGGAGCCGTGGAGCAAGTGCCGTAACCTTTATCGACGAGAGCAAGGAGTCGCTGCGGCTGGTGCGCAGCAATATCGCCAAGTGCCGTGCGGAGGAGGACTGCACTGTTTTGAAGGGCAGTGCGCCGTCTGTCGCTGAGCGTTTGGCAGTGGGTGGTGAGCTGTTCGACATTGCCTTTTGTGATCCGCCGTACAATAAGGGCTGGGTGCAGCAGATTGTGGAGCTGCTGGGCAGAAGACCGTTTTTGCAGGACGGCGGCTATCTGGTGGTGGAGCGCAGTGCGCATGATGAGCTGGGCGTTTTGCCTGCCGGCTGTGAGCTGGTGCGTTCGCAGCGCTATGGTGAAACAATAGTAGAGTTTATTAAATGGAATATTTTTGAAAAATAAAAAGGAATATCGGCATTTGTGTCGAATAAAATACAGGATAGATGGATTATTACGTTTTGAGCGTTAGTTTTGTCTAGATTTAAAGATTATTAGGAGGTCTGGCTATGCGCAGAGCAGTTTGTCCAGGAAGTTTTGACCCGGTTACGAAAGGTCATATAGATATTTTTGAAAGAGCAAGCGCAATGTTTGATGAGCTGATTATCAGCGTTTTTCATAATCCCGGTAAGGATAAGGCAATGTTTTCGATGGAGGAGCGCGTGGAGATGCTGCGCGAGGCAACTAAGCATATTCCCAATGTGCGTGTAACCAGCTTTTCCGGTCTGCTGAATGAGTTTTGTCAGAGGGAGAAGGCTCCGTTTATCGTGCGTGGTCTGCGTGCCTTTACGGATTTTGAATATGAGTTTCAGCGTGCGCTGCTGCTCAAGAAAATTGATAACCAGCTGGAGACTGTTTTCATTATGACAAACGCCAAATACTCCTTTGTCAGCTCCTCCGGGGTACGTGAGCTGGCAACCTTTGGCGGACAGCTGACGGATCTTGTGCCCGAATGCATTGAGGAGCGTGTACGTAAGCACGTTTATCGCAAATTTGAATAAGCCTGTGGAGATGATGTCATGATTGAACGTAGTAACACTAATGTAGCACTCGAAAAGCTGTTTGAAGAAGTTTATAACATGATGGCGGAGGCCAAGAGAGTTCCTTTTACGGAGCGTATTATGCTTGACGAAAGCGACCTTGCGAATGCGTTGGATGATCTGAAGGATGCTATTCCTCGTGAAATCAAGAGCGCTAATCAGGTGCTGGAGGAGCAGAAGAATATCGTTAACAAGGCTTATGCTGATGCTGACCGCATTGTGCAGGAGGCGAAGGCTGAGGCTGAGCGTCTGCTGAATGTGGCGCAGGCTGAGGCTGATGCCAAGGTGCAGCAGGAGGAAATCGTTAAGCAGGCTAATGCTGAGGCCGAAGAGGTTAAGGCTTCTACGGAGCAGTATGAGTCTGAGACGAAGGCTGCCGCAGATGCCTATGCTGAGCAGGTAAGACGTGAGGCAGATGAATATTCTCTGATGGTTAAGCAGGATGCTTTGCAATATGCTGACGAGATGCTGGTATTTATCGACCAGACGCTGCAGAGCGCAGTGCGCAGTCTGGCTGAAAACCGTGAGAACATCGGCGAGGAGATGCGCAAGGTGTTGAGCGGAAATAAGCCGCAGCCTGCAGAAGCCGTTATGGATGAGACTGAGGAATAAGCAGCCTTGTGTTAATTGAATTGCATAAAAAGAGCCGGATGCAGTGGTGCATTCGGCTTTTTTGCGCAAATTTTTATTTTACGTAGACAGGCGACAGGTAATAGTCATTCCCCTGCCTGTTCAGCTCAGTACGCTTTTGCAGCAGCGACCAGATATCGGTGGCCTTGAGCTCCAGCGCGAGCTGCTTATGACAGGCCTCTGCCTGGCCTACGTCGTACTGCCAGCCGCGACCGAGCTTTGTGATGAGAGGCAGGGCAGCAGTTTTTTTCATCTGCTTGAGCAGCTGGCGGCCTGTGTCGTTGAAGGCGAGCACGCGCAGGTAGGCGGCGTGCTGCTGCGCCCAGGTGTCACGCGGTACGTCGCACAAAAGCTGCAGGAGCAGACGGCGGCAGCGGCTGGCGGTGTAGCGCTTGCTGCTGCAGGTAGCGACTGCTTCTGCAAGGCTGCCGCAGTCAGCAGCCTGCTTAAGGCGGTTTTCGAGCCCTTCGCTGCATTCCGTGCGTGCGGCGATTTCCGCAGGGCTCAGGAGGCGCAGGCGATAGCAGATGAGCTGCCAGAGCAGGCCTGCGTCGTAGCCTGCGTGCGGCAGAGCTTCCTGTACGACTGGCGGTACGGCCTGCTGCCAGGACGCATTGCCTGTGGCGAGCGCCTGGCGGATGGCGGTGGCGCTGGCGAGCGTGCTGCTGATTTCCGTGGAGTTATAGCCGGAGTCCTGACGCTGCACGTAAAGCGGCTCGATGTCATAGCCGTGGCGGAGGATGGCCTGCGTATAGCTCAGCGCAAGAATATCGTTTGGTGAACTGAGCGGCTTTTCGAGCTTTTCGCTGTGGGCAGCGAAAAGCTGCTCCCAGGCTGACGCATAGCTGGTGCCCTGACGCAGCAGTGCTTGCAGCTGCTCCTGTACGCCTGCGTCGCAGGCGATGCGCGCGAGGGCGGAGAAGTCGCAGTCAGCGCTTTCTACGCCGCAGCAGAGCGTATTGACGCAGCCGGAGGCTGCGAGCAGCGAGACGCCGCCCTGTGCAAAGAATTCGGCGCTGCGCAGCGTGAAGGCGCAGGGCAGCTCGAGCACGAGGTCGGCACCGCAGCTGACAGCGAGGGCAGCACGCTGCCATTTGCTGAGAATCGCCGGCTCACCGCGCTGCATGAAGCTGCCGCTCATTGCGACGATGACAGGCTGCTGCATGAGCTTTTTCGCCTGCCGGATATGATATTGATGACCGTTATGAAAGGGATTATATTCTGCGATAATGCCTGTAGCCTGCATAATTAGTGCCTCCGAGCGTTGTTTTCTTGCTAAAATTATATCATAAGCAGGCAAGCTGCGAAAATATTTCTGTTCAAGAGGCGTGAAATAGTGTATACTAATGATATATAGTCAAGACTCCTCATCTACGGGAGGAGACTCTATTTGCAATTTGCAGGAGGTTTATCGTGATTGTTTTCGTAGTGAATTGTGGCAGCTCTTCCATCAAATATCAGCTGATCAATATGGAAGGCGAGCACGTATTAGCTAAAGGCCTGATTGAGCGCATTGGTATGGAGGGCTCCACCCTTAAGCATACTCCTTCAGGTAAATATACTATTGATATAAAAGAAGAAATTCCTGACCATAAGGTTGGCATCCGTCTGGCGATTAAGGCGCTGACGAGCAAGGAATACGGCGTTATCAAGGATATGTCCGAGATTGACGCTGTAGGCCACCGCGTGGTGCATGGCGGCGAACGCTTTACCGACAGCGTGCTGATTACCAGCGACGTGCTGCATGGTATTGAGGCCTGCTGCGAGATTGCACCGCTGCATAATCCGCCTAACCTGTACGGCATTAAGGCCTGCATGGAGATTATGCACGGCACGCCGCAGGTAGCAGTGTTCGATACGGCCTTCCATCAGACGATGCCGAAGATTGCTTATCTTTATGGCCTGCCCTATGAGATGTACGTGAAGTATGGCGTGCGCCGTTACGGCTTCCACGGCACCTCGCATAAGTATGTTGCTTTGCGTGCTGCTGAGCTGATGCATGAGCATATGACCGATTTGCGCATCATCACTTGTCACCTGGGCAACGGCGCGAGCATTGCGGCTATCAAATATGGCAAGTCTATCGACACGAGCATGGGCTATACGCCGCTGGAGGGCCTGATTATGGGTACGCGTAGCGGTGAGATTGATCCGGCGATTATCCCCTTCCTGATGGAGAAGGAGAATATGAATGCGCAGCAGATTGACGATTATCTGAACCGTCGCAGCGGTATTTTGGGCATCAGCGGCCTGTCGAGCGACTTCCGAGACCTGGAGAGTGCAGCGAACCGCGGCGATGAGCGCAGCCAGCTGGCGATTGACGTTTTTGCCTATAAGGTTAAAAAATATGTGGGCGGCTATGTGGCAGCGATGGGCGGCGTAGATGCGATTGTCTTTACTGCCGGCCTGGGCGAGAACTCTCCGTTCATGCGTGACAAGATCTGCAACGGCTTGGAGTATCTGGGTACGCGTATTGACCCCGATCTGAACCAGGTGCGTGGCAAGGAGCGCGAAATCAGCGTGCGTCGTGCGCGTGTAAAAATCTTCGTTATTCCTACGAACGAGGAGCTGGTTATTGCGCGTGATACCTATAATATCTGCCGCCGTATCATTAAGCTGTAGGGCGCAGCAGAGGATTATTTTAGAAAAAAGAAAGCGTTATATTTAAGCTGTAAACATACTTCATCTAATGAAGTGAGCAGCCTGTTTTCGCAATTTATCTGCGAAATGCAAGATGTTTTACTTGACAAAGAGCTGTATTACCGCTATAATTGTAACGATTGGTGAAATATGATTAAAATCAATGTCGCAGAAATCAAGAAAAGACTAGTCGGTGAAAAGACCCTTGCTTACGAGCTTTCGCCTGCTGAACTGGAGATTGAGCCGTCCGTGATGGCTATCGAAGGGACAGTGCATCTGGAAGGAAGTATGAGCAATGTTGGTGACGTACTGCTGCTTCAGGCGAAGATGCAGGCCAAGGTACAGCGTACCTGCGGACGCTGCCTGAAGGATTTCACAGGCGTTACCGAAGCAGAAGTTGTCGAGAAGTTTTATCCGGCAAGTGCTGAGCATATCGAAAATGATGCTTTTGTTTACGATTCGGACGTTATTGATATAACTGCTCCGCTTCGTGAAGGGCTGCTGCTTGCAGAGCCCATGCAGGCTCTGTGTAAGCCAGACTGCCGGGGACTTTGTCCCGTTTGTGGCGCTGATCTTAATGATGGTGACTGCGGATGTGACAGGTTCACTGTAGATCCAAGGCTGGCGGCATTAAAGCAATTCATCAAAAATTAAATTCACTTCATAGCACTGAGGAGGTGTATTGAGAAATGGCAGTACCTAAGAGAAAAATGTCCAAAGCTCGTCGTGACAGACGTCGTGCTAACTGGAAACTGAGCGTTCCTGGCATGGTTGAATGCCCGCAATGTCATGAAATGAAAATGCCGCATCGCGTTTGCCCTGAATGCGGTTCCTACAATGGCAAGCAAGTCATTGCAGCAGCTGAATAATTAAAGCTATTAAAGTCCTTGGGATTTTCCCGAGGGCTTTTTGCTTTATAGAGCAGGGTGCTTTTTCTGCTGCTGTGCGTGGAGAATAAAGCTGCTGAAGGCGGTCTGCTTAATTACGTAATTAAAGAAATCACAAATTTTGTATACAATTCACAGAAAAAATACGAAAAACCCCTTGCCAAAATCGCGTTATGCTCTTATAATAAAAACAGATATTATGAGCTGGTACTAAAAAGTGGGTGAGAAAATGACATCTTCTAAAAAATTAATACGTCATAAAAGCTTGAAAAACCTGCTACGGGAAAATCCCTTTAGTACGGACGAACAGCTGGCACAGATGCTGGGCGTGAGCGTGCAGACTATCCGGCTGGATCGTGTGACTTTAGGAATTCCGGAGCTGCGTGCCAGAACTCGTACTATGGCAGAGGATGCGCAGACCAAGGTGCGCGCGATTGACAAGAAGGATATCGTGGGCGAGCTGCTTGATCTGGAGCTGAACAAAATAGGCATTTCCACGCTGAAGATTACGCAGGATATGGTGCTGGAGCGCACAGGCATTGCGAGAGGCTATTATCTCTTCGCGATGGCGAATACGCTGGCGCTGGCCGTAGTGGATGCGGAATATGCTTTGACTGCTGTAGGCAATGTAAAATATAAGATGCCCGTAAATGCAGGTGCTACTCTGGTGGCGCGTGCTGTGGTTACTCACCGCCGCATGGACAGATTTTATATTTTTGTTTCAGTGAAAAATAACAACGAAGAAGTTTTCCGGGCCAAGTATATTATTGTGTCCCTAGATGAACGAACGAAGCATGAAAGGGAGCAGGAAGCATGAAAATCGCCGTAGATGTTATGGGGACTGACTACGGTCCCAAGGAGCTTGTTTTAGGCGCAGTCAATGCTGTGAAGGAATATGACTGCGAGACTGTTTTGGTTGGCGATGAAAAGACAATCCGTGAGCTGCTCGTAAAGTACGGTGCAGACAAGAATCCGAAGATTACTATTCATCATGCCAGCGAGGTAATTGCGATGGACGAGCACCCTGCTATTGCAGTAAAGTCCAAAAAGGATGCTTCTATCGTAGTTGCAGCAAGATTATTGCGAAACAAGGAATGTGATGCCCTTGTTTCCTCCGGCAGCACTGGTGCTGCTGTTGCCTCAGCGCTTTTTTGCGTAGGCCGCATCAAGGGTGTGGAACGACCGGCAATCGCAACGCCGATTCCCAGCCTGAAGGGCACTACAGTTGTTTTAGATAGTGGCGCTAAGGTAGACGCCAAACCTGAGCACATGGTACAAAGTGCAGTCATGGGTACGGTGTACGCAGAAAAAATTTTAAAAATTTCTCAGCCGAAGGTAGGACTTTTGAACATCGGTGAAGAAGAAACTAAGGGTAACGAGCAGGCGCTGGCAACTTACCCGCTGTTGAAGCAGGAGACGACGATTAACTTCATCGGTAACGTCGAGGGACGCGACATCAACAAGGGTAACGTAGATGTGGTTGTCTGCGACGGCTTTGTCGGCAACGTCGTGCTGAAGTTCGGCGAAGGTCTGGCAAAGGCGATTATGACGCTGATGAAGGACGCGATTATGAACGGCGGCCTGCTTGCTAAGCTGGGCGGACTTTTAATCAAGCCTGCGTTAAAGGGACTCAAGAAGCGTCTTGACCCGGCAGAATATGGCGGCGCACTGCTTTTAGGCATCCGCGCTCCGTTTATCATCTGTCACGGCAGCTCGAAGGCGAAGGCCATCACTAATGCGATTCACGTAGCTATGGACTTTGCCGAGCAGGATGTAGTTAGTATCATCAAAACGAAGATTGCTGAATCAAGTGAAAAGAAATGAGGAAATAGATAAATGACAAGATCTGTTGGTATTTTAGGTGTGGGACATTATGTTCCTGAAAAAATTATCACTAATGCAGACATGGAAAAAATCGTAGAGACCAGTGATCAGTGGATTACTGAGCGTACCGGTATCAAACAGCGTCATATCGCTGCTCCTGAGGAAGCAACCTCTGATCTGGCATATAACGCTGCTATGGAGGCGCTGAAGGACGCTGGCGTAGCTCCGGAGGAGCTGGACCTCGTTATCGTAGGTACTGCTTCCAGCGATTACATTTTCCCGTCTACCGCGTGCCTGGTACAGGCTCGCCTTGGTGCAAAAAATGCAGCTGCTTTCGACCTGGCTGCTGGCTGCAGCGGCTTTGTTTATAGCCTGGCAGTAGCAAGCCAGATGGTTAAGAGCGGCCTTTATAACAAAATCCTGATTATCGGTGCAGAAACCCTGTCCCGCATCATGAACTGGACTGACCGCAATACCTGCGTGCTCTTCGGTGACGGCGCTGGTGCTGCTGTAATCGGTGAGGTTGAGGACGGCTATGGCGTGCTGGGCATCGACATGGGTGCTGACGGCAATGGCGGCCAATATCTGCTGCAGCCTGCAGGCGGCAGCCGCAACCCGGCTAGCGAAGAGACCGTTGCGCAAAATGATCACACCATTCATATGAACGGCCAGGAGGTTTTCAAATTCGCTATCCAGATCATGGGCAAAACTGCGAAACGTGCGCTGGCTAATGCCAACATGAAGCCGGAGGAGCTGGATATGCTGTTCCCGCATCAGGCTAACTACCGCATCATCACCTCCGCTGCTAAGCGTCTGAAGATGCCTATGGAGAAGGTTTGGGTGAACGTTGACAAATACGCTAACACCTCCGCTGCATCTATTCCTATCGCTCTGTGCGAGGCACAGAAGGCCGGCGTGCTGAAGAAGGGTGACAATATTATCCTCGACGGCTTTGGCGCTGGCTTGACCTGGGCTGCCATTGTCCTGAAATGGAGCAAGTAAGTTAATTTATATATAGTTAGTGTGATATAAGCGAAAGTGAGGTAAATTACACGATGAGCAAGATTGCATTCGTATTCCCCGGTCAAGGTTCTCAAACCGTTGGCATGTGCAAAGCATTCTATGATGAATATCCTGTTGTAAAACAAATTTTTGAAGAGGCAGATGATGCTCTTGGCTACTCCATCAGCAAAATGTGCTTCGAAGGCCCTGCTGAAGACCTGAAGCTGACTGCTAACACTCAGCCGGCAATCCTGACTGCCAGCACTGCTTGTGCAGCAGTATTGAAGGAGCATGGCCTGAGCTGCGATATCGCTGCCGGCCACAGCCTGGGCGAATACAGCGCTCTGGTAAACACCGGTGCTCTGAAATTTGCTGATGCTGTACGCATTGTTAACAAACGCGGCCAGTTCATGCAAGAGGCTGTTCCTGTAGGCGAAGGCAGCATGGCTGCTATTCTCGGTCTGGACAGCGACAAAATCGTAGAAATCTGCCGCAGCGTTGAAGCTGAATCCGGCGAAGCAGTGCAGGCTGTAAACTTCAACTGCCCTGGCCAGGTTGTTATCGCTGGTGCAGTTAACACTGTAAATAAAGCTATCGAGGCTCTGAAGGCTGCTGGTGCAAAACGCGCTGTGCTGCTGCCCGTAAGTGCTCCTTTCCACAGCACTCTGATGCAGCCGGCTGCTGACCGTCTGGCAGAGGTTCTGGCTCCGATTGAAATTAAAGATATCACCATCCCTGTTGTTGCTAACGTAACCGCTCAAGAGGTTACCAGCGGCGAAGAAATCAAAAAGCTGCTCGTTAAACAAGCTGCTATGCCTGTTCTCTGGGAAACCAGCGTACGCAACATGGTTGCCGGCGGCGTAGACACCTTCGTAGAGGTTGGCCCGGGCAAGGTTCTGACCGGCTTCACCAAGAAGATTGCTAAAGGCATGACCGCTCTCAACGTTGAAGACGCTGAGAGTCTGGAGAAAACTCTCGCTGCTCTTGGAAAATAATTTTTAATATAAGCAAAATGATTAGAGTGCGTCAGATGCGAGTAAAGGCGACGACGGCGTACACCTAGTACTCCTAGGAGCATTTTTGAAGCAGATGATGTGCTATAATCATTTCGTGAATTTGAAAGGAATAAGTTATGAAACTTGAAGGTAAGAAAGCTCTCGTAACCGGCGCATCCCGCGGCATCGGCCGTGCTATCGCACTGGCTCTGGCTGCTGAAGGCGCTGACGTTGTTGTAAACTACGCTGGCAGCGAGGCTGCTGCTAAGGAGGTTGCTGCTGAAATCGAGGCTATGGGCCGCAAGGCTTTCGTAGTACAGGCAGACATTTCTTCCAACGAAGCTGCAACTGCTATGGTTGACACTGTAGTCAAGGAGTTTGGCCGCATTGATATCCTCGTGAACAACGCTGGTATCACTCGCGATGGCCTGTTGATGCGCATGAAGGAGGAGGACTGGGACGCTGTTCTCACCACCAACCTGAAGGGCGTATTCAACTGCACCAAGGCTGCTGTAAAATACATGATGAAGCAAAAGGCTGGCAAAATTGTCAGCATCAGCTCTGTCGTTGGCCTGATGGGCAACGCAGGCCAGGCTAACTATGCTGCTGCTAAGGCTGGCGTAATTGGCTTTACCAAATCCGTAGCTAAGGAGGTTGCTGCACGTGGCATCAACGTCAATGCTGTAGCTCCTGGCTTTATTCAAACTGATATGACCAGTGTACTCTCCGACAAGGTTGTTGAAGGTATGCTGAACTCTATACCCTTACACAAACTGGGTGAAACTGCCGATATTGCCAAGGCTGTTGTCTTCCTCGTGAGTGATGACGCCAATTATATTACCGGACAGACTTTACATGTCGACGGTGGTATGGTAATGTAATAGGGGGCCTGTTTTTAGGCAAGCCCAAAACTTATCATTGGAAGGAGGTGAATCGTAATGAGCACTTTCGAAAAAGTAAGAGACATCACTGTTGAACAACTGAGCGTTGATGCTGACGACGTTAAGATGGAATCCGCTTTCATCGATGACCTCGGCGCTGACTCCCTCGACATCGTTGAACTGATCATGGCTTTCGAAGAGGAATTCGGCGTTGAAATTCCTGACGAAAAAGCTGAAAAAATCCGCACTGTAGCTGACGCAGTTAAGCTGCTGGATGAAGAAAAATAATGCTTTACCGGCTTATGTTTAGGGGACCGTGCCGGTCCCCTGGCACAAGCTGCTATAGTCCTGAAATGGGGGATATTTGTTGAAACTACCAGTGCTTAAAATCGGTAAGCTTGTTGCAGAAGTACCGATTGTTCAAGGAGGCATGGCTATCAGGCTGTCTACAGCCCGACTGGCAGCTGCTGTAGCTAAGGAAGGCGGTGTTGGTCTTATTGCCGCATCTGGTATGAGCTTTGAGGAGCTTCGTACTGAAATCCGTCTGGCACGTAAGCTGACCGGTGGCAAAGGCATCATTGGTATCAATGCTATGTTTGCTGCAAGAGAATTTTTAGGCCTTATCACTACTGCCGCACAAGAAAAAATAGACGTAATCGTAGCCGGCGCCGGTTTTTCAAGAGATATTTTTGCCGTCGGACGCAAATATGGCGTAGAGGTTGTGCCTATTGTTTCTTCTGTTAAGCTGGCTAAGATTTCCGAAAAGCTTGGTGCATCTGCAATTGTTGTAGAGGGCACGGAGGCTGGCGGTCATCTTGGAACCCAGCAATCTATTAAAGAGATACTTCCGGAGATTGTTAAATCCGTTAATATACCTGTTATTGCTGCCGGCGGTGCAGTTTGCGGCGAGGATGTCGCAGAGCTGATAAAGCTGGGCGCGAGCGGTGTGCAGATGGGCAGCAGATTTGCTGCCAGCGAGGAATCCAACGGCGCACCTGCTTTAAAAGAATTTTATTTAAAAATGACTAAAGAAGATGTTGTGCAGATCGACAGTCCTGTTGGTTATAAGGGCCGCGCTATCCGCAATCCCTTTGCACAGTTGTCTTTAGAAAATAGAGCTCCCAAACCCACTACCTGTGATTTGTGCCTGAAGCACTGCACGCACAGCTTCTGCATCATCAGAGCGCTGACACGTGCACAGCAGGGTGATGTGGAAACCGGCCTGGTCTTCACCGGTGCCAATATGTGGAAGATTAAAGAAATCCTGCCTGTAAAAGAAATTTTCAGGCGCATAAAAGAAGAAGTTGCAAAAATTTAAGTACGAGGTGAACTATTTTGAGTAAAAGAAGAGTTGTAGTAACTGGCGTTGGCCCTGTAACTCCTATCGGTATCGGTAAGGAAGCATTCTGGAGCAATCTGGTTGCTGGTAAATCTGGCATTGGCCCTATTACCCAATTTGATACTACTGATTTCAACGTAAAAATTGCTGGTGAGGTTAAAGATTTTGACTACACCGCTTTCATCGACAAAAAAGAAGGCAAACGCATGGACCGCGTAACCCACTTTGCAGTTGCTGCTGCTAAGCTGGCTATCGAGGACGCTAAGCTGGATATGACCAAAGAAGATCCCCTGCGCTGCGGCGTGTGCGTTGGCAGCGGCATCGGCGGCATCCACACCTTCCTGGAGCAATCCCTGAAGCTGGGCTCCAAAGGTCCTTCCAAAATCAGCCCGTTCTTCATCCCGATGGAGATTCCGAACATGTCCGCTGGCCAGATTGCTATTGCAACCGGCCTGAAAGGTCCTAACACTGCTATCGTAACCGCTTGCGCTACCGGCACCAACTGCATCGGTGATGCTCTGCGCAGCATCCAATATGGCGACGCTGACGTAATGCTGGCTGGCGGCACTGAAGCAGCTGTTTCCCCGATTGCTATTGCTGGCTTTGCTAACATGAAGGCTCTGTCCACCAACAACGAAAATCCGCAGGCTGCATCCTGCCCGTTCGACAAAAAGCGTGATGGCTTTGTTATGGGCGAAGGCGCCGGCGTGCTGGTTCTCGAAGAGCTGGAGCATGCTAAGGCTCGTGGCGCACACATCTACGCTGAGCTGGCTGGCTTCGCTATGAACTGTGACGCTTATCATATCACCGCTCCGGATCCGACCGGCGAAACTCCGGCTGCCTGCATCGCTGCAGCAGTTGCTGACGCTGGCGTTAAACCGGAAGAGGTTGACTATATCAATGCTCATGGCACCTCTACCCACCGTAATGACCTGGGCGAGACCATTGCCTTCAAGAAGGTATTCGGTGAGCATGCTTATGAACTGTGCATCAGCTCCAACAAATCCATGATCGGCCATCTGCTGGGTGCTGCTGGCGGCGTTGAAGCTATTGCTACCGTTATGACCATTGAAAACGACATCATTCCGCCGACCATCAACTATCAGGATAAGGATCTTGATGATCCGGAAGGTCCGCTGGATCTGGATTATGTACCGAACGTAGCTCGCGAAAAGGTTGTTAATGTTGCACTGAGCGATAACCTGGGCTTTGGCGGTCATAACGCTTCCCTCGTTTTCAAAAAATATGTTGACTAAGAAGTAGGGTTGAGATATGCAGGAAACACGTAAACAGCAGCTGCAGAGCTTCTGCCAGGCGCTGGGTGTGCAAATGCATGATTTAGAGCTGCTTGATATGGCTCTGACCCATACATCTTATGCCCATGAAGCTAAACAGCAGCCTAAACCGCAGCATAACGAGCGGATTGAGTTTTTGGGTGATTCTGTGCTCAGCATTATTGTGAGCACATACATGTATAATAATTTTCCTGAGCTGGCAGAAGGTCAGCTGACGAAGCTGCGCGCGCATCTTGTCTGCGAGTATTCGCTCTTTGAATATGCCAAAAAGATTCATTTGGGCGATTATCTCAAGCTGGGCAAGGGCGAGGACTTTACCGGCGGCCGTGAGCGTCCTTCCATCCTGGCAGATGCTTTCGAGTCTGTGCTGGGCGCGATTTATCTGGACCAGGGCATGGAGGTGGCACGCATCTACCTGCTGGGAATGATGCAGCCGGAGATAGACTATATCTGCCGCCATGGTATCTTCAACGACTACAAAACACGTTTGCAGGAGTATCTGCAGCGCGATGGCGAGGTGGAGATTACCTACAAGCTTTTAGGAAGCTCGGGACCTGAGCATAATAAGGTGTTCACCTCGGAGGTAATTTTTGAGGGCAAGGTCATTGGCAAAGGCCAGGGCCACTCCAAAAAGGACTCGGAGCAGCACGCTGCTCAGCAGGCTTTGAAGCAATTACACGTGCAGAACAAATAGCTTTGTAACAAAATTTACGACTTGTGTTGAGATAATCAATGCAAGTCGTTTTTTGTTTACAAAAGGCATGAACGGATGATATAATAATCCCACTAATACAGTAGGAATATTCGCTGCTGGAGACATAAAGAAATTTTGAGGGGGATTATTATGTATAAGCTTTGGAACGTATTAAACGAATTGCAGTCGGACGCGTATGCGTGGGTGGAGCTGTCACACTCTATGAATAATGACAGTCCGGTGTGGGCCGGGATTCCGGAAGGCTCTGTAGAGGTGGCAAAAACGGTTTTCGACTGGGGCAACCCGATGCTGGAGTGCCTTATCCAGACCTTCAAGTTCCCTGGTCAGTATGGCACGCATATCGACTTCCCGGGACATTTTGCTAAGGGAGAGGCTTTGTCTGAGGCGTTTGGCGCCGGCCATCTGCTGTTTCCGCTGTGCGTGATTGACATTACGGCGAAGGTGGCGCAGGATGTGCATTATGCGGTGACTGTAGAGGATATCAAGGAGTATGAGGCGCAATATGGAGCGATTCCTGAGGGCGCGTTTGTGGCGCTGCGTACTGACTGGTATAAGAACTGGCCGGATATGGACAAGCTCAGCGGCGTTGCTGCAGATGGCAGCGAGAACTTCCCCGGCTGGTCGCTGCCGGCGCTGCAATATATCTATGAGGAGCGTCACGCTGCCGCTAACGGTCACGAAACGCTGGATACGGACGCTTCTGTGGAGGCGGCGAAGGCTGGCGACCTGGCGTGCGAGCGCTACGTGCTGAGCAAGGGCAAGGTGCAGATCGAGGTGCTGGCAAACTTGGATAAGGTGGCACCTGCCGGAGCATTGCTGGTGGCTGCATGGCCGCGTATTGAAGGGGCGACGGGGCTGCCGGTGCGCGTGTTTGCGATTACTCCTAAGTTAGACCGTGTATAAGGTCACATCTGCTTCACGGTCTTGGACGTTAGAGGTGTAGTATAAGCTCTTTGATATGAGAAACATATAAAGTAAACAAAGCGTATGTAGCTAAAACTATGTACGCTTTTTGCTTTTTGTGGTATAATCTAAAGATAGTTACATTATATAGAGGGAGCAATATATGAAAAAAATAAAGCTTATTTGTCAAATAGTGGCAGCGTTTGTCATTGCGCTGTTTGCCTATAACATTTTCTATCAGCCGCACAGCGAGAGCGTCAAGGCTCAGGTGAAGCAGAAGCTGCCTGCGGTGCTGCAGCAGGAGGATGCAAGCAAAGGCTTGCCGGAAGGCAGGCTGCGGATTAGCATGCTCAATATCGGCCAGGGCGATGCGCTGCTGCTGCAGGACGGCAAGCAGACGGTGATGGTCGACGTGGGCGACAGCCGCGCAAGAAAGTCTAAGGACGGCAAGGTGAGCGACAACGGCGGCAAGGACGCTTTAGTCCAGGCCTTGGACAAGGCTGGCGTTAAGAGTATCAACACGGTCATTGTTACCCACCATCATTCGGACCATATGGGTAATATTATGTATGTGCGCGGCAAGTATAGCGTGAAGAATATTTATGACAGCGGCTATCCCAACAATAATTTTGCTACGTCCGTGAAGCTACACGAGGATTTGCGCGCAGGCATGTATAATAACCGCGTCCTGAAAGCCGGCGATACGGTGAAGCTGGGGCAGAATTATTATCTGGAGGTTTTGGCGCCGGGAGATTTTCTTGATAAAAGACTGTATAAGAACATCAACAACACCAGCCTGGTCATGATGCTGCATTATGGCGATTTCAAGATGCTGCTTACCGGTGACGCGGAAAAGGGCGTGGAGGGCGCGCTGGTGCAGAAGTATGGCTCCAAGCTGCAGGCAGATGTGCTCAAGGTGGGGCATCACGGCAGCCAGACGTCGTCTATCTGGCAGTTTGTGCAGGCAGTTAAGCCAAAGTATGCACTCATCAGCTGCGGTCCCTTTGAGATTTTCCATCATCCGAATAAGGATGTGCTGGGCAGGCTTAAGCAGAGTGGGGCGAAGGCGCTGACGACGTTCGACCACGGCAGCATCACCGTGACGACGGACGGCAAGAGCTTTGACGTGCAGACGGAGCGGTGAGGGGAAAAGGGAATAATTAAGTAAGGAAAAGAAGTGTAAGAAAGTGAGGCGACGCGTGTGCTGATGAATACACCGGAGTATATCTCCATTATCGAAAATATCAAAAGCGAAATCAAGGCTGCACAATATCGTGCAGCGATTCATGTGAATGCAGATATGCTGCTGCTTTACTATGATATTGGTTGTGTGATCAATGAGCATAAAGCATGGGGTAATAAGTTTATTGATAATCTTGCTGCCGATATTCGTGTGGCCTTTCCGGAGAGCAAGGGATATTCCGTCCGCAATCTGAAATACATGGCAAAATTTGCCGAGACTTATCCGAAGCGTGGATTTGTGCAACAGGTTGTTGCACAAATTCCGTGGGGTCACAATATTGTTCTTCTGGATAAGATTGCTGATGCAAATGAGCGTGAATGGTATATTGAAAAATCAGCGCAAAATGGCTGGTCTCGCAATGTCCTTGTCCATCAGATTGAAAGCGGCTTATATCAGCGGCAGGTTCTGGCGGATAAGGTCACGAATTTTGAGTGTCGTTTGCCATCTCCACAGAGTGAGCTGGCAGCGCAGACATTGAAAGATCCGTATATATTTGATTTTATTCCATTTCGGGAAGATATGCTTGAACGGGATATTGAGCAGGCACTGGTGCGGGATGTGACCAAGCTGCTTTTGGAACTTGGGACAGGCTTTGCGTTCTTGGGCAATCAGTACCATTTGAACGTAGGTGGCGATGATTTCTACATTGACCTGCTTTTCTATAATTTGAATCTGCGCTGCTATGTGGTAATTGAACTAAAAACCGGGGAATTCAAGCCGGAATATGCGGGACAATTGAATTTCTACCTTTCGGCAGTAGATGGCATCTTAAAGAAAGAGCAAGATAATCCATCTATTGGTTTACTTTTGTGTAAGAGTAAGAATAACGTAGTGGCAGAATACTCCCTTAAGGATATTTCCAAGCCGATTGGCGTGAGCGAATACAAAGTAACCAGCAGTTTGCCGGATGAGCTGGAAAAGCAGCTGCCGTCCGTTGAAGATATTCGGCAACGGATTAAGTAAAATTGTGCAGATGCTGTTTGCACAATGATTTACCTTGTTTCTGCGTCCAAAAGCGTTTTCTGGTGCGTGATTATTTTAAATAATAAAAAGCAGCCTGCTTGCTGCCACTACAATGTGGTAACAGTCAGGCTGCTGATTTTTATTTCTATTCGTTCATGAGGTGCAGATATTCAAAGAATTTGAAGAGCAGGCTCATGATAATGGCAACAACGGTCGCCAGTACCATGCCCTGTACGGAGAAGGCACCGAAGGAAATCTTCGCACCGGACAGGCCGATAATCATGATAACAGAGGTCATTACGAGGTTGGAGGATTTGCTGTAATCCACCTTGCTTTCAACCAGTACGCGGATACCGGAGGCAGCGATTACGCCGAACAGCAGCACGCAGATGCCGCCCATAACAGGAACGGGGATGCTGTGGATGACCTCGCTGAGCTTGCCGCAGAAGGAGAGGATGATGGCCATGACAGCTGCGCCGCCGATAACCCAGGTGCTGTACACCTTGGTGATAGCCATAACGCCGATGTTCTCGCCGTAGGTGGTGTTCGGCGTGGCGCCGGCGAAGCCGCTGATGACATTGGACAGGCCGTCAGCGAACAGGGAACGGGAGAGGCCGGGGTCTTTGATGAGGTCGCGGTCGACGATGTTGCCGGTAACGACCAGGTGGCCGATATGCTCAGCAAGCACTACGAGAGCTGCCGGAGCGATAATCAAAATGGCGTTGATATCAAAGACAGGCGCATAGAAATGCGGCACCTGAAACCACGGTGCGTCATAAATAGGCTGGAAGTTGACCATGCCCATGAAGGCAGCAAAGATATAGCCGCAGATTACGCCGAAGAGAATCGGAATGATGCTCATGAAGCCGCGGAAGGCAACGGAGCCGATGATACCGACAGCGAGCGTGAACATGGAAACGGCGATGCTGGAGGTGTTGATGCTGTCGCCGGTGAGTCCGGACATGTTGGCAGCAACAGGAGCAAGCTCCAAGCCGATTACGGCAATGATGGCACCCATGGCCGCAGGCGGGAAGATGATATCAATCCATTTTGTGCCGACCTTGTGGATGATGAGGGAGAAGAGCATGAACAGCAGGCCGAAGACGATGAAGCCGGACTGTGCATGGTTATAGCCGGAGGTGGACAAAATGAGCAGCACCGGCGAGATGAAGGCGAAGCTGGAGCCAAGGTAGGAGGGAATCCTGCCCTTGGTGATGAAGATGTACAGCAGCGTACCCAGACCGTTCATGAACAGGCAGGTCGTGGGGCTGACCTTAAACAGGAAGGGAACCAGCACGGTGGAGCCAAACATGGCGAACAGATGCTGGATGCTCAGAGGGATGTTCAATAATAGTGGTGGACGTTCTTCAACTTGAATAACTTTGTGTTGCAAATTAACTACCTCTTTTCTAAGAATTTGTTGTTATTATTTTACGTTGAAACGCAGGGAATTGCAAGGAAAAATTACAAAAATGCTAAAAAGGTTACAGTTTTCATGTTTTTTTATGTCTTGCTCTCTGCACGGGGAGCAAGTATAATATATTTGTTGTTACATTGTATTTCTTTGGCAAGATGAAGGGGGCTTATACTTATGAAAAAAATAAATAAAGAGCGTGTGGCCGAGCTTTTGGCAGGACTGGCAAAATTTACGGCGAGCGAGGAGGGCGTAACGCGCCTTGCGTATAGCGCGCTGGATAAGGAGGCGCAGCAGTGGCTGCTGGCGCAGGTGGCCGACCTTGGCCTGCAGGTGCGCGAGGACGCTGTCGGCAATGTGTTTTTGCGTCGTGAGGGACGCGACAGTGCACTGCCGCCTGTGGCGAGCGGCTCGCATTTAGACAGTGTTATCCACGGCGGTGCCTATGACGGCATGTGCGGCGTTGTCGGTGCGCTGGAGGCGCTGTATATGCTGCAGGACGAGGAGCTGGAGCGTAGCGTTGAGGTGATTATTTTCCGTGCGGAGGAGTCGAGCCGCTTTGGCTATGCGACGATGGGCAGCAAGCTTTTGACCGGCAGCGCAACGCCGGAGCAGCTTGCCCGCGGCACGAAGAAGGGCGATATCAGCTTTATCGAGGCGCTTAAGGAATGGGGCTGCGAGCCTGCGGCGTATAAGGACGCTGTGCTGGGCGAGGGCGCGTATAAATGCTTTGCCGAGCTGCATATCGAGCAGGGCAAGGTGCTGGAGCAGACGGGCAAGGCTATCGGCATTGTGCATAATATTGCTGCGCCGACGCGCTTTAAGCTGCATATTAAGGGCGTGGCCGACCATAGCGGCGCTACGCCGATGGGGATGCGTAGGGATGCGCTCGTGAGTGCGGCGAAGCTGATTTTGGCGGTGAACGAGGCGGCGACAAACGAAAAAGCCAACGGTACTGTGGGTACGGTTGGCGTAGTCGATATAGACCCGGGCTCGATAAATGTTGTGCCGGGAGAGGTTACCTTGTGGGTTGATGTGCGCGGCGTGGATAACGCGAGCATTGCACGCACGCTGCAGGCGATTAGCGAGGCGGCAGAAAGCGTTGCTGCGGCTAATGGCGTGGACGTGAGCACGGAGCTGCTGACAGCGGACAAGCCTGTGGCCTTGGACGACGCTTTGGCTGCGCAGAGCGAGGCTATCTGTGTGGAGAAGGGCTTCTCCTTCCTGCATATGAACAGCGGCGCCGGACATGATGCGATGCATATGACCAAAATCTGTCCGACGACGATGCTGTTTATTCCCTGCCGTGCAGGCATCAGCCATAATCCTGCGGAATATGCTTCTAATGAAGATATCTGCCGCGGCATAGAAGTGCTGGCAGAGGTGCTGCGCAGGGAAGCTACACCCCGCTGCCGTCGAAGCAGGGGATGAAGTCCTCGCAGGCGGAATCGCCCTCCTGGACGAAGCCGTCCTCGATGGTGCTGGCCATGAGGTAGTTTTCCAGCTCCTTATATTCCGCGTCTGTAACCTTGCGGTTGATTTCCGGATAGTCGGCAGCGCGGCCACAGGGAACGTACTGGTGCATAAGGCTGAACATAACCTGTCCCGGCTTGAAGGTGCCGGCAACCCAGTCAATGATGCGCTTGCTGTTGTCGAGCATGCCCGGCATAATCAGATGGCGGATAATGACGCCCTTCGTCATGATGCCGTCATCACCGATATGATAATCGCCTACCTGACGATACATCTCCTTGATGGCCTCGGTGGCCGTGCGGAAGTAGTTGGGCGCATTGCTGTATTTTATGGCGGCGATATCGTCGCTGTATTTCAAATCAGGCAGATAAATCTGCACCTTGCCCTTGAGGCGGCGCAGCGTATCCTGCGTTTCAAAGCCGCTGGTGTTGTAGACAACGGGGACGGGCAGGGGCTCGTCGAGACTTTTGAGCACAGCTTCAGTGAAGTGCGTGGGGGTGACAAGGTTGATGTTGTGCGCACCCTTGGCGATAAGCTCGTGATAGATTTTCTTTAAGCGCTCAATCGTGATTTCCTTGCCGAAGCCGTTGTGGCTGATGTCATAGTTCTGGCAGAAGACGCAATGCAGGTTGCAGCCGGAGAAAAAGACGGTACCGCTGCCTTTGGTGCCGCTGATTATCGGCTCCTCCCACATATGCAGTCCTGCGCGGGCAACGATGGGAGCGAGGCCTACGCCGCAGCTGCCAAAGCAGCCGTTTGTGTCGGCCATGTTTTCAGGTCTGTCTACGCCGCAGCGATGCGGGCAGACGTAACAGAGTGTCATGATTTTTTCCTCCTTTAAACGATAAACTATAATTTATCTTATACAATATTTTATCACACCACGCCTCTCTTGACAAAAAACGTTCTACATTTTATAATTTTACATAGTAGGTCATATAACTGACGGAAGTGGGATACCACAAGGGAGTATGACTGGTGACGCCGACCGTCTGGGCACAAAGCTTTTTTGTTGTACCAGTATGTCGGTTTTTTATTTTTAACGCAGTCTGTCGTTAAGAAGAGCTATCTGGTACAAGCACATCAGAGGAGGAAATCACGAATGAAAGAATTAGCATTAAAATATGGCTGCAATCCGAATCAGGGCAGCGCACGTATTTACATGGGCAACGGCGCAGAGCTGCCGATTGAGGTTTTGAACGGCCGTCCCGGTTATATCAATTTTCTGGACGCCTTCAACAGCTGGCAGCTGGTTAAGGAGCTGAAGGAGGCTACCGGCCTGCCTGCTGCTGCTTCCTTTAAGCATGTCAGCCCTGCAGGTGCTGCTGTCGGCCTGCCGCTGAGCGATACACTGAAAAAAATCTATTATGTTGACGATCTGGAGCTTTCTCCGCTGGCTAATGCTTATGCACGTGCTCGCGGCGCAGACAGAATGAGCTCCTATGGCGACTTTGTTGCTCTGTCCGATGTTTGTGATGTACAGACGGCAAAGATGCTGGCGCGTGAGGTTTCTGACGGCGTTATTGCCCCCGGCTATACCGAAGAGGCGCTCACCGTGCTGAAGAGCAAACGCAAGGGCACCTATAACATTATCAAAATTGATCCTGCTTACCAGCCGGAGCTGCTGGAGCATAAGCAGGTTTATGGCGTCACCTTTGAGCAGGAGCGCAACGAAGCGAAGATTACGGCTGACCTGCTCGAAAAGCGCCCGACCGTAAACAAAGAGATTCCGGAAAGCGCAGCACGCGACCTGCTGATTTCCTTAATCGTTCTGAAATATACTCAGTCCAACTCCGTATGCTACGTTAAGGACGGTCAGGCTATCGGCATTGGCGCCGGTCAGCAGTCCCGCGTACACTGCACCCGTCTGGCAGGCAATAAGGCTGATATCTGGTGGCTGCGCCAGAATCCGAAGGTTTTGGCTCTGCCGTTTAAGGACAGCATCCGCCGCCCCGACCGCGACAACACGATTGATGTTTATATCTCCGACGATTATGAGGATGTGCTGGCTGACGGCGTATGGGAGAACTTCTTCACCGAGAAGCCGGAGCCGCTGACTCGCGAGGAGAAAAAGGCTTGGGTTGCACAGCTGACGGAGGTTGCTCTTGGCAGTGACGCGTTCTTCCCGTTTGGCGATAATATTGAGCGTGCGCATCGCAGCGGCGTACAATATATTGCACAGGCAGGCGGCTCTATCCGTGACGATAATGTTATCGAAACCTGCGATAAGTATGGCATTGCGATGGCCTTCACCGGACTGCGTCTGTTCCATCACTAAGAGTAAATAGCTATAAATATAATGCCTGCCTGAAGCGATTTGGGCAGGTGTTTTTTAATATTGGGAGGTGGCAGGATGCTGCTTAAAGAAATGAGCTTTCGCGATATCGTGGATAAATATCTCTACATAAATGCTGCCAGCGTGGCGCAAGGCCTTGGCAGTATTTTTGAGGTTACGGAGGATACTACCGGTCTGCTCTGCTACGGTTATATAGATGATGAGGCAGGCGTTACCTTGGAAATCCTTTGCTGCGCTGTGCATGACGAGGCGCAAAAGACGCTGCGGCTCTTGCGTGGCAATGACGAGCAGATGGCGAAGATAAGGCTGGCTGAGCTGCTGGAGGCGAAGGCGGCTGTGCTGCCTGGTGATATGCCAAGGCTCAGCGAGTTCCACAGCAAGGTCGAGAGAATCAGGCAGGCCTATAAGCCGGACGAAGCAAGGGCAGCGATGCGCAGTCTGACCTCGCTAGATCCGGTAAGGCTGCCGACGCAGCCAGATATCGTGACGGTTTATCTGGTGCGCGGCGAAGAGGCGGAGGCTGTTCTTGTGCTGCTCAGGGAAGTGCGCGAGGTGAAGCTTATCGGTACGCTGTTGGCGGAGCCGCAAATGGCCATTGGTCTGCATAAGGGCGATGAGCTCAGCTTTTTTCTGGTGCGCAATGAGAAGGGCATTATGTGCATGGCTGTTGTGGCAGAAGGGTGAGGAGAAGAAAATGATTAAGCCTATGGCTTTACTTTACTCTTGTTGGAGGTGGTGAAGCTGTAGGCTTTTTGTTGTGTAAAAACTTTTTGTTTAAAATTTTTTCTGTGCTGAGTAAATAGACAGAAGCTGTCGTCATAAAATGCTATAATAAAGACATCAGAAATCTTAAAGGAAAAGTAGCACTGAATTGTCAGCAGTTTTTATTGAAAATAACGAGCGGAGGTGTACAGATGAAGTATTTAGGTCACAAAAGTGAAGATGAAAGAGAGCAGACGCTATTGGAGCATTTGCAGGGAACGAGCGCCTTATGCGCAGAGTTTGCCAAAGCCTTTGATATGACTGAGACTGGAAAATTACTTGGCTTATATCACGACCTTGGAAAATATTCAGCAAGCTTTCAAAAGCGTATTCAGGAGAATGGACCGAAGGTTGACCACTCAACGGCAGGTGCAAAGTTTTTAGGGCCATATTTTTTACCGTTGGCATTTTGTATAGCAGGGCATCATAGCGGTTTGATGAATAAAGGCGTCAAGGGGGATATAGATAATGGCACCTTGATTGCGCGTCTAAGTAAAAATTTAACTGGTCAGCTTGCTTATGACGCATTTAAACAGGAGCTGCCTGAATTAAGCATTGATAAAAAGAATTTCCCGGTGCTTCGAGATACATATAAAGCAATGACTTTGACGCGTATGCTGTTTTCTAGCCTTGTAGATGCGGATTTTTTGGATACAGAGCGTTTTATGCGTCCTGATGCATTGGAGCGTGGTGAGTTTGATAGTTTAGAGAAGCTGTATGAGCGTTATAATGACTATATTGCAGCCTGGGGGGAGCCTACAAGTCCGATTAATAAAAAACGTACCCAAATCCGTGAGGAATGTATTGCCTCTGCTCATGGAGAGGAAGGAATTTACAGCTTGACAGTGCCAACGGGCGGCGGCAAGACGATTGCATCATTAGGCTTTGCTTTAGAGCATGCAATGGTGCATAAAAAGCAGCGTATCATATATGTTATTCCCTATACATCTATAATTGAACAGACAGCAGATGTATTTCGCGAGATAGTTGGCAGCCAAAATGTCATCGAGCATCATATGAACGTTGATTATGATGACATTGAGGTTGAAAATAATCAGGCACTCAAGCAGGAGAATGAACGCAAGAAGCTGGCGACAGAGAATTGGGATGCGCCTATTATCGTTACGACCAATGTTCAGTTTTTTGAATCGTTATATGCAAAAAAGACTAGTCGTTGTCGTAAGCTACATAATATAGTTGACAGCATTGTCATTTTTGATGAGGCACAGATGCTTCCTAGCGATTTTCTTAAGCCGTGTACACGGATAATCCAGGAGCTTGCAGAAAATTATCACACGACGGCGGTTTTATGTACGGCGACGCAGCCAAGCTTGAATCAGTATTTCTCTGCAGATTTTCCCATAAAGGAAATCTGTACTGACGTTGATGATTTATATGAGTTTTTTAGACGTGTAACCTTCAAAAATAAAGATTTTACTGATTTTGAGGCTTTGATTGCTGAGCTTAACTCACATGAGCAGGCTTTGTGCATTGTTAATTCAAAAAAAGCTGCCCAAAAAATTTATGATGGCTTTAGTGGCGATGGCTGCTATCATTTGTCTACGTTTATGTATCCGCAGCACAGACGCAGAGTTTTGGCGGAAATCAGGAAGCGGTTAAAGAAGCACCAGCCGTGCAAATTAGTGGCAACGAGTCTTATAGAAGCAGGCGTGGATGTCGATTTTCCTACAGTTTATCGTGAGCTTGCCGGTCTGGACAGTATTATTCAGGCAGCAGGAAGATGTAATCGTGAAAACAAGCGGAAGGCGGAAGAAAGCGTTGTATATATATTTAATGTGCAGGATGATGACAGCAAGGTTCCGAGCTTTATGAGATTACCGCGAGAGGTAGCGCAGATGGTTATGCGTGATTTTGAAGATATTTCTACTACTGAGGCCATAAAGAAATATTTTGACCTGCTGCATGAATATATTGGCGCAGGTCTAGACCTGCATGATATTTTAGGTAAATCTGATAAGCGGATGCTGTTTGGTGATATTGCTGATGAATTTAAGCTTATTGGCGACACAGGCCGCAGTCTGTTTATTCCTTGTGATGCTTTGAGTGAAGAGCTGCTGGCGAAATTGCAGGCAGGTGTGCGAAATCGTTCTTTGATGCGCAAGGTAGGTCAGTACGTTGTAAATGTTTACGAAAATCAGTTTTTGAAGCTTCAGGGAGCAGGAATTATTGATGTGCTTGACGAAAATATAAATATTTTAACTGATATGAGCATTTATGATGATAAAAAAGGGTTGATTGTTGCTGTAGATGAGGGAATTGGTGTTTTCTTTTAAAAAACAAATAGAGACGGGAGCTATCCGTCTCTACCTGCTTTGCTATTACAGTAGCACAACAATATTTCTATCCACATGAAAAGTCATGACATTAGTATACTAACAAAAACAAGGTCTTTGTGCAAGTTTTTTTCGAGTGATGTTGACAAAATAGAATATAAGGTATACAATAATATCAGAAGCACAACAATGAATTAAAAAGGTGGTGATAACGTGAGTATTAAGTTGGAAGTTTGGGGCGATTATGCATTGTTTAGTCGCCCGGAGCTGGCGGTGGAGCGCGTTTCTTACGATTGCATAACGCCGTCGGCGGCGCGTGGTATCTTAGAAAGTATCTACTGGCATCCGGGACTGCGCTGGCGCGTAGATAAGATTTATCTGCTTGCCCCGATTCGCTTTACTAATATCAGGCGTAATGAGGTCAAAACGAAGGCAAGCGGCAGCAAGGCTCGCAGTGTCATGAATGGCGCAGATGGCAAGGATTTGTATATCAATACGAAAGAAGAAATCCAGCAAAGAGCGTCCATGGTGCTTAAGGATGTACATTATGTTATTGAAGCACATTTTGATATGACAGATAAGGCTAATGCAGGCGATAATCCAGGCAAGTTTCAGGATATCATCAAGCGACGTATCAATAAGGGACAATGCTATCATACGCCCTACTTTGGTTGCCGAGAGTTTCCTGTAAATTATCGTATGTATGATTTTGACAGTGTGCCTACGATTGCCGAAAATAGGGATTTAGGTTTGATGCTCTATGACATGGATTATAGTGATTTGCAAAATATCAAGCCCATGTTTTTTAGAGCGGTGGTGGAAAACGGCGTAATAGATCTTACGCAATGTGAGGTATACAAATGATACTGCAAGCATTAGTAGATTATTATGAGGCCTTGGCCGCACAAGGCAGAGTAGCAAAGCCTGGCTGGGGCATTGCCAAAATATCTTATGCGCTGAATCTTGATAAACAGGGCAGGCTGCTTAATCTTATCTCCTTGAAGCTGACGAAACAAAAGGGCAAGAAGGCTGTCGCGGTTCCGCAGAATATTTTATTGCCGGAGGCAACTAAGCGAACCGCCGGAGTTTCCGCACAGTTTTTGTGGGATAATGCAAAATATGTCTTGGGTTTAGATGCTAGCGGAAAGGCTGAACGCAGTAAGCAATGCTTTGAAGCGATGGCGCAAAAATGTCAGGAAATATTAGCAGCTGCTGTTGGGGAAAAAGCAACGGCACTAAAAGCCTTTTTTGCAAGCTGGCAGCCGGAAGCAGCGCATGATAATGCACTTTTGCAGCCTTATATGGAGGATTTGCTGAGTTCAGCTAATCTAATGTTTAAGGTTGAAGGCGAAAGCGTGGAGCAGGATGAAGAAATCCGAAAGGCTTGGGATGCTTATAAGAGTCAACAAGCTTCAGATACAGCTCAGGGAATTTGTTTGGTTACAGGCAAAAAAGCACCTGTGGCTCGCTTGCATCCTAATATTAAGGGCTTGTATGGGGCGCAGTCCTCTGGTGCGGCTTTGGTCGCGTTCAATGCTCTTGCTTATGAATCATATGAGCATAAGCAAGGCGATAATGCACCGGTCAGCGAGTATGCAGCTTTTGCTTATACAACAGCATTGAATACTCTGCTGGCGAGCGAGAGAAATTATCTGCGTATCGGAGAGATGACAGTAGTTTTTTGGGCTGAAGGTGCAGATAAAGATAACGAGGATGTTTTTGGCGATATTTTCAGTAGTGAAAATAAAATTATTGAGGATGCTGATCTCCAAGGCTTCTTTGAAAAGGTTAGTCAGGGACAGGCTTTTAGCGTAAAGGATTATTTGGTTAAGCCGGGAAACAAGTTTTATATTTTAGGGCTGTCGCCAAATGCTGCCAGAATATCGGTACGCTTCTTCTTTGCTGATACTTTTGGTGATTTCATCAAAAATTACGAGCAATATTTTCGCGAATTTGAGATTATCAAGCCAAGCTTTGATAACAGAGTCAATGTTCCTCTGTGGCAGATTTTGCAAGAAACTGCTAATAAAAATTCTAAGGATAAAGCAGCTTCGCCGCTGCTGGCAGGCGCTGTTCTGCGCAGTATCCTGAGCGGGATCAAATATCCTGAGGCCTTGTACCAAAATACTATTTTACGTACTAAGGCGGATCAGGATAATCCGGATAAAAATATTACGAAAATCAGCAGAATCAAAGCGGCCATAATTAAGGCTTGTTTGTTAAGAAATTATAAAAATAATGAGGAGGTTGTTACTGTGGCATTGAATGAAGAATGCAAAAAGGTACCTTATGTGTTGGGAAGGTTGTTTGCGGTGCTTGAGGATTTGCAGGAAAAGGCTAATCCGGGCATTAATAGTACGATTAAGGATCGTTATTTTAACTCTGCATGCGCTACTCCTAGCGTGACTTTCCCGCTGTTAACGAAGCTTGCTAATACTCATTTGAAGAAGATTTCTGCGCAAAGAGGCACGGTGATTTATTTTGAGAAGCTGATTGGCGAGCTTATGAATAAGCTTGAAGTAGAAAATAATGCAATGCCTGCTCGTTTGAGTTTACCGGAGCAAGGAGAATTCGTCCTTGGTTATTATCATCAGGTACAAAAGCGTTTTGAAAAAAGGGAGGAAAAATAAATGGCTGAGGTAATCAAAAACAGATATGAGTTTACAATTTTATTTGATGTAGAAAACGGCAATCCGAATGGCGATCCCGATGCAGGCAACATGCCGCGTATTGATCCGGAAACTGGTTATGGTATTGTTACGGATGTGTGCTTGAAGCGCAAGATCAGAAATTGTATCGAGACGCTGTGCGAGGATAAAGAAGGCTATAAGATTTATATCAAGGACGGCGTTCCTCTGAATGATAGCGATAATACAGCCTATGTTGCTTTGGGTACAGATGAAAAGAAAATCAAAGAGCTGAAAAAAGACGATCCGGAAATAGACAAGAAAATTTGCCAGTTTATGTGCAAGAATTTCTTTGATATCCGTACTTTTGGTGCTGTTATGACAACTTTTGTGAAGGCGGCGCTGAACTGTGGTCAGGTTCGCGGTCCTGTGCAGCTTGGTTTTGCTCGCAGCATTGATCCGATTGTGACGCAGGAGGTTACGATTACCAGAGTTGCAATTACGACGAAAAAGGATGCAGAAAATAAGAGCACCGAGATGGGACGCAAGTATATCGTGCCTTACGCTTTGTATCGCGTTGATGGCTATATTTCTGCTAATCTGGCACGCAAGGTGACAGGCTTCAGCGAAGACGATTTGGCACTGCTGTGGCAGTCGATTATCAATATGTTTGAATATGATCGTTCTGCGGCACGCGGTAATATGGCTGTACGTGAGCTGATTGTTTTTAAACATGCTAGCGAGCTTGGCAATGCACCTGCTTATAAACTGTTCGATACGGTTAGCGTGAAACGCAAGGATGGAGTTATTACTGCCAGAAGCTACAATGATTATGAAGTAGAAGTGGCGGAAGAAAAATTGCCTGAAGGCATAAGCTGCACGCGTATGATTTAAAGGGTGAGCTTAGTTTTGTAATTATTAGAGTTTGTATTCTGCATTTAGTTGTTGCGAAGGTGTATGAACCATAAATTTAGCTCAGGTTCGCAACTTAAGCTAGAATGGGAAAGCTTGTACTTTCTCACGTCAAAATGATGTCTTCTATAAGTTCAATTAAGCTTGTTCGCAACAAAAGCTTGGTTGACATAATTGTAGAAGTACATCATTTTGATGCTGTCGCTGTCGCTCCCGCGAGGGAGCGTGGATTGAAATGTCCCTCTGAATGTGCAGCGGAAAAACCATACTCCCGGTCGCTGTCGCTCCCGCGAGGGAGCGTGGATTGAAATATAATGTAGCGTGCAACGTAAGCGCAACTATCAAAGTCGCTCCCGCGAGGGAGCGTGGATTGAAATAAGGACGAGTGTGATATTCATCATATTGTCGACGTCGCTGTCGCTCCCGCGAGGGAGCGTGGATTGAAATAGGACGGCCTGCTCACCAAGATGGGCAAAAGAAGTCGCTGTCGCTCCCGCGAGGGAGCGTGGATTGAAATATCAACAAAATACGGAATAAGCTTTCCTTCGTCGTCGCTCCCGCGAGGGAGCGTGGATTGAAATGTAATCAGGTAGCAAAGTAGTATCGCCATACTGAAGGTCGCTCCCGCGAGGGAGCGTGGATTGAAATATGCACGCAACGTATTGCCCATTCATTAGCTTTAGTCGCTCCCGCGAGGGAGCGTGGATTGAAATATAACCGTCAGAGTCCCCAAACATAAAGCGCCAGTCGCTCCCGCGAGGGAGCGTGGATTGAAATTCCGCTAGCCGTGTATGCCTTGTTATCAATTATGTCGCTCCCGCGAGGGAGCGTGGATTGAAATTTATAGCGTGCTATTTTGGGCACGCTAGGAACGTGTCGCTCCCGCGAGGGAGCGTGGATTGAAATATAGGTAATTTTATAACCAAAATATCCCCATAAACAGTCGCTCCCGCGAGGGAGCGTGGATTGAAATACGCTCCTTTACTTTTTAAGTATAGGAGTTTTTTGTCGCTCCCGCGAGGGAGCGTGGATTGAAATAAAATGTTTTAAGCAGAGCAGTACAACGAGGAACGGTCGCTCCCGCGAGGGAGCGTGGATTGAAATGCTAATGGTTTTTCTTTTGTCGGGGCAGGGCGTGAAGTCGCTCCCGCGAGGGAGCGTGGATTGAAATACCGACTTCTTTCTGCGCTCTCAAAACGTTTAAGGGTCGCTCCCGCGAGGGAGCGTGGATTGAAATTAAAAATGGAGTCCCTAGGGCTTTTATCATACAAATAGTCGCTCCCGCGAGGGAGCGTGGATTGAAATTCTGGGAATCATCCTGCCCCTCCTTTAATGTTTAACTGTCGCTCCCGCGAGGGAGCGTGGATTGAAATTCTGGGAATCATCCTGCCCCTCCTTTAATGTTTAACTGTCGCTCCCGCGAGGGAGCGTGGATTGAAATATTTCATATGCTTCATGCTCCATCGCCCCCCACGGTCGCTCCCGCGAGGGAGCGTGGATTGAAATTTTGAAAAAGTTAAAAAATACTATTGACAAATAAACGTCGCTCCCGCGAGGGAGCGTGGATTGAAATGGCGCGTTCTGCCAACACGCGTTCTTTTGTTGCAAGTCGCTCCCGCGAGGGAGCGTGGATTGAAATGTACAATTACTATGGTATTAGTTATGCAGGTTCTAAAGTCGCTCCCGCGAGGGAGCGTGGATTGAAATCTTATTGTAAAGCAGGCAAGTAATAAACTCATCGTCGCTCCCGCGAGGGAGCGTGGATTGAAATCGCTTGCGTGCGGATAAAGTATTAAATTATTTAAGTCGCTCCCGCGAGGGAGCGTGGATTGAAATCGCTTGCGTGCGGATAAAGTATTAAATTATTTAGTCGCTCCCGCGAGGGAGCGTGGATTGAAATACGAATTTTGTTTTGGAGCTTACTAGTAGTGCGGGTCGCTCCCGCGAGGGAGCGTGGATTGAAATATTTCAAGGAGGCTATACCAACGGTTATGCTCCTCAGTCGCTCCCGCGAGGGAGCGTGGATTGAAATATGATTTTGCGAAATAAAGGAAGCTATAATTATGATGTCGCTCCCGCGAGGGAGCGTGGATTGAAATGGGGTAATAGTCAAAAATCTTCTCCGGTTCTTTCAGTCGCTCCCGCGAGGGAGCGTGGATTGAAATTCTGTTATACCAGTACTTTTTGTAAGCATTGGTAGTCGCTCCCGCGAGGGAGCGTGGATTGAAATGGGCACAATGCCATATACAGTGTCGGGCGCGAAAGTCGCTCCCGCGAGGGAGCGTGGATTGAAATGCAGTACCTACGCTCAGACGCTTGATACTTGGCATCGTCGCTCCCGCGAGGGAGCGTGGATTGAAATCCGGCTGAGAAATAATGACAGAATAAGTCTGTGGTCGCTCCCGCGAGGGAGCGTGGATTGAAATTGTTGTTGATGATGGCGGTAGCGGTGCTCCTGCTGTCGCTCCCGCGAGGGAGCGTGGATTGAAATTCTGTATGACCTGTCTACCAAAACCGTTGACAGTTGTCGCTCCCGCGAGGGAGCGTGGATTGAAATTACGTCCCTGAACGCCTAGTATTTGCAAATTTTCGTCGCTCCCGCGAGGGAGCGTGGATTGAAATTCCTTCCTGCGTTTATATGAGCAGCGGATATACTGTCGCTCCCGCGAGGGAGCGTGGATTGAAATCTTTCAAGCGATTGTTTTCGGCGGTGACGAAGAAGGTCGCTCCCGCGAGGGAGCGTGGATTGAAATGTCGCAGTAAAGGAGGGGCGCTATGAAGAAAGAGTCGCTCCCGCGAGGGAGCGTGGATTGAAATGCAGGTACAGGCAGGAAACGTGCTTATCCTTAAAGGTCGCTCCCGCGAGGGAGCGTGGATTGAAATGGGAAGATATTTTTAAAAGCCTAGAGCAGAAAGAGTCGCTCCCGCGAGGGAGCGTGGATTGAAATGGCAATGCTGTCTAATTTAGTTTTAAGCGCATTGTCGCTCCCGCGAGGGAGCGTGGATTGAAATGGCAATGCTGTCTAATTTAGTTTTAAGCGCATTGTCGCTCCCGCGAGGGAGCGTGGATTGAAATGGAAGGATTGAATAAAGATGGATTTTTGTTGTAAGTCGCTCCCGCGAGGGAGCGTGGATTGAAATGTCGCAGTAAAGGAGGGGCGCTATGAAGAAAGAAGTCGCTCCCGCGAGGGAGCGTGGATTGAAATATGGCTGTTGTCCCCGACGAAGCATTTTTAGTCGTCGCTCCCGCGAGGGAGCGTGGATTGAAATTTAAAAGCCTAGAGCAGAAATTAGGCTCGTCTGGTCGCTCCCGCGAGGGAGCGTGGATTGAAATATAACCCGAAAGCTATCGGCGATAAACGTGGCTGTCGCTCCCGCGAGGGAGCGTGGATTGAAATTGTTATCTGCCCCGAACTTACATTAACCGACGAAGGTCGCTCCCGCGAGGGAGCGTGGATTGAAATGGCGTAAGCGTTGACTACTTCTTGAATGAAGTAGTCGCTCCCGCGAGGGAGCGTGGATTGAAATATTGCCTTAATAATTTCTTGTACTTTTTCAATCAGTCGCTCCCGCGAGGGAGCGTGGATTGAAATCGTCAGCCAGTGGGAGGGCAACAGAGCCGATGAGGTCGCTCCCGCGAGGGAGCGTGGATTGAAATACCGTTTACCCCGGCGGCGAAACGTGGGCGAACAAGTCGCTCCCGCGAGGGAGCGTGGATTGAAATGCGTTGGCGTACAAAGCTCTGCAAAAGCAGCTAAAGTCGCTCCCGCGAGGGAGCGTGGATTGAAATTTCGGCAGATTCTGCTTCAACAAAATCGAAACCATGTCGCTCCCGCGAGGGAGCGTGGATTGAAATAGCTTGTATGCGATTTTTTTAGACTTACACTTAGTCGCTCCCGCGAGGGAGCGTGGATTGAAATGCGTATGGTAATCGTCATGGTTGCACAGCGCTCAGTCGCTCCCGCGAGGGAGCGTGGATTGAAATTGTACGTACTTTAGGAAGAGTAGAAAGCAGGTAAGTCGCTCCCGCGAGGGAGCGTGGATTGAAATTTCGTGAGCAAATTTTGAAGGTTGACGGAGTGAGGTCGCTCCCGCGAGGGAGCGTGGATTGAAATAATCTCCTATAAGCTAAACCTAAAGTCAAAAGGTGTCGCTCCCGCGAGGGAGCGTGGATTGAAATTCGTTAGGAAGGGCATATGGAGACGCTAATAAGGTCGCTCCCGCGAGGGAGCGTGGATTGAAATGTAAAGGATGGTGCAAGACGACAATGTCAAACCAGTCGCTCCCGCGAGGGAGCGTGGATTGAAATACTGATAATTACGCAACCCCTTGAATAGCCTGTGGTCGCTCCCGCGAGGGAGCGTGGATTGAAATCATAACCTGAGAACCAGCTGCAGGCTGTTGCAGGTCGCTCCCGCGAGGGAGCGTGGATTGAAATAATTGTCCTAGGAAGCAACTTGTCTACAGTAAAGCGTCGCTCCCGCGAGGGAGCGTGGATTGAAATCCATATTCTGACGTTGTAAACGATTTAGACTACAGTCGCTCCCGCGAGGGAGCGTGGATTGAAATGTATGTGGGCTCCGGCTACTCCTGCAGAGGCAGCTGTCGCTCCCGCGAGGGAGCGTGGATTGAAATGTTGTCTGGATCTGAGCACCGTATAGGTAACACCCAGGTCGCTCCCGCGAGGGAGCGTGGATTGAAATTCCAGTATACTTGCCATTGCCAGACGAAATAATAGTCGCTCCCGCGAGGGAGCGTGGATTGAAATTCTGACTGTGTTCCATCAGGATTGGTGTTGGCATGTCGCTCCCGCGAGGGAGCGTGGATTGAAATATTAAGCACGGCCTGCTCACCAAGAAACGCGAAAGTCGCTCCCGCGAGGGAGCGTGGATTAAAATTAACTCAACAAAATGTTTTTCTGATATGGGAGTTTCGTCGCTCCCGCGAGGGAGCGTGGATTGAAATTTGTGCTTATGTTGCTCGTTATGTTACCAAAAAGTCGCTCCCGCGAGGGAGCGTGGATTGAAATGCCGTTAGTGCCGTGAAAAACAGGAGCAAGAGGAGGTCGCTCCCGCGAGGGAGCGTGGATTGAAATGAGCACTTTCAACGTATGTGCGGCGAACAGGACAGTCGCTCCCGCGAGGGAGCGTGGATTGAAATAACGTTGGTATGAACGCGCGGCTCGCGGTGGTACTCGGTCGCTCCCGCGAGGGAGCGTGGATTGAAATATCTATCAATAAAATTGAAAGTGACGGCAGATTGTCGCTCCCGCGAGGGAGCGTGGATTGAAATAACTCGTCGCGTAAATAGTCGCCGCTTAGCAAACGGTCGCTCCCGCGAGGGAGCGTGGATTGAAATAACTACCGCCAGTGCAACGCCTGTATCAATAGCTGTCGCTCCCGCGAGGGAGCGTGGATTGAAATGCTATGTTGTCGCAGTCCGGCTTTTTAGTTGGGCGGTCGCTCCCGCGAGGGAGCGTGGATTGAAATTTATTGAACAACTTTATAAACAGAAACGTACTAAGTCGCTCCCGCGAGGGAGCGTGGATTGAAATTTAATAAGGAAATTTACGCTCAAGGTACTGCCGGTCGCTCCCGCGAGGGAGCGTGGATTGAAATTTCCGCACTTGCAACGGTACGAAAGGAATCGTCAGTCGCTCCCGCGAGGGAGCGTGGATTGAAATTACGAAATTCGACCTCTATTGGCCTGTATTTGCTTCGCTCCCGCGAGGGAGCGTGGATTGAAATTATCAGCCTTGCTATGCAGGATGATTTGGTTAATAGTCGCTCCCGCGAGGGAGCGTGGATTGAAATTCAGATTGCTAATAATCAATTTATGCGCGATGTTGTCGCTCCCGCGAGGGAGCGTGGATTGAAATTTCCGCACTTGCAACGGTACGAAAGGAATCGTCAGTCGCTCCCGCGAGGGAGCGTGGATTGAAATACCTCCTTAATAACTTGTTGCCCAAAAAAATTCGTCGCTCCCGCGAGGGAGCGTGGATTGAAATATTTCTATGTTTCGAACTGGTACGTATGACAAATGTCGCTCCCGCGAGGGAGCGTGGATTGAAATATGGACGCAACGGATAGCCCATTCATTCGCTTTAGTCGCTCCCGCGAGGGAGCGTGGATTGAAATACCTTCGCCATTGCCTCAGGAGTAGGATTGCTTTGCGTCGCTCCCGCGAGGGAGCGTGGATTGAAATTCATAAGCGTCCTGCGCCTCGGCCACCGTCGGCTGGTCGCTCCCGCGAGGGAGCGTGGATTGAAATAAAGAGCAGCTTACAGAAATTTCCTTGCCGCAGATGTCGCTCCCGTGAGGGAGCGTGGATTGAAATTGTGCTAAAGTTTTTAGGCTATAAAGAAGTTCCGTGTCGCTCCCGTGAGGGAGCGTGGATTGAAATATAATCCTAAAGCTATCGGTGATAAACGTGGCTTGTCGCTCCCGCAAGGGAGCGTGGATTGAAATTGCGATATAGAAATCATTGTTGACGATGTAGAGCGTCGCTCCCGTAAGGGAGCGTGGATTGAAATGTTAAAACTGGCAGCGAAGCAATCAAAGTCAGCGACGTCGCTCCCGCAAGGGAGCGTGGATTGAAATTATAATATCGCGTGCTATGTCCTCTAAGTCCTTTGTCGCTCCCGCAAGGGAGCGTGGATTGAAATATTGCGAAGTATGCTAAAGGTTTTGGCGGTCTTCGGTCGCTCCCGTAAGGGAGCGTGGATTGAAATGCTGTGCATATTCTAAAGGCACAACTTTAATCCATGTCGCTCCCGCAAGGGAGCGTGGATTGAAATGTGGCTGTTGTGCCGGCCACGGTGTCAAAAGCGTCGGTCGCTCCCGTAAGGGAGCGTGGATTGAAATCGGTATAATTAATAATATTATCATTAAGACCTACCTGTCGCTCCCGCTAGGGAGTGTGGATTGAAATGCAGAGTTGCCTATAGCTGTCATGTCAGCTGCGCTGGTCGCTCCCGCAAGGGAGCGTGGATTGAAATTAAACGCCTTTTTACCGCTACTGCTGATAAAATGTCGCTCCCGCAAGGGAGCGTGGATTGAAATTGCACAGCTTTAACGCTGTTAACATAAGTAGGGCGCTCGCTCCCGCGAGGGAGCGTGGATTGAAATTGCTCCAGCAGCTGCGCTACGATACCACCACCGGTCGCTCCCGTGAGGGAGCGTGGATTGAAATACATAATCTCAAGTATCAGCATCAAGCTCGGCCTTAGGGTCGCTCCCGCAAGGGAGCGTGGATTGAAATGTGACGCCAGGAAGATGATATTTTTTACAGTAATTGTCGCTCCCGCAAGGGAGCGTGGATTGAAATGACGGCCAACACATAACACACACCTGCCATCTTGGTCGCTCCCGCTAGGGAGCGTGGATTGAAATTCTCGCACATATTGTAATTGCGCATACGCCTGCAGGCACTCCCGCGAGGGAGCGTGGATTGAAATAACGTGCGCATGGGATTCTTTGCAAGCATATCGTCGTCGCTCCCGCAAGGGAGCGTGGATTGAAATAATGTAATCGGTTTTTTGCTTTTACTGGTTCCCTGTCGCTCCCGTGAGGGAGCGTGGATTACTACAAATAAATTAAGAATGGAAGTGGTACACATGGAATACAACGAAGAAGATCTTTTACAGCTTTCTGGTATTCAGCATTTCTGTTTTTGCCGCAGGCAATGGGCGTTGATTCACATTGAACAACAATGGCAAGAAAACCTCAGAACTGTGGAAGGTAACATTGTGCATGAGCGATGTCATGATGATGGTTTCATTGAGAAGCGCGGTGAGCTGTTGATTACTAGGGGCTTACGTGTATTTTCGCGAGAGCTTGGGGTTAGTGGTCAATGTGATGTTGTTGAATTTAAGGCTAATCCTGACGGCTGCAGGTTACGCGGTTATGAAGGGACATGGCTACCTTATCCTATTGAGTACAAGCGTGGCAAGAGCAAACTGATTGATGCTGATCGTTTGCAGCTTTGTGGACAGGCGATGTGCTTGGAGGAGATGCTGAAGGTATCAATAAAACAGGGGGCTTTGTTTTATGATGAAACGCATAGGCGTGAACGTGTAGAGTTTGATGCTGAGCTACGCAAAAAAGTTCGCAGTATGTTGGCTGAAATGCATATGTATTATGCTAAGGCATATACGCCAAGGACAAAACCAAAATCAGGCTGTAATGCTTGTTCACTTAAGGAAATTTGTTTGCCTGTGCTGTGTAAGAAAAATGATGTTGCTGGTTATTATGAAAGCTTTTTAGGTGAGGAGTAATCATGAGACACTTACTTAATACTTTATATATTACAAACGAAAAAAGTTATTTGTCTTTGGATAATGAAAATGTTATTATTAACATTGAGGGAAATGCTGTGAAGAAGCTTCCTCTGAGAATGTTTGAGCAGATTTTATACTTTGGTTATATGGGCGCAAGTCCTGCTTTATTAGGAGCATGTGCGAAGCATGGCATTTCGTTTTGCTTTTATAAGCCGAGTGGTCGCTTTTTGACAAGGGTTACTGCGAATAATAATAGCAATGTGCTGCTGCGCAAGGAGCAGTACAGGGTTTCTGATGATGAGCATAGAAGCTGTCTTTTAGCCAGAAATTTTATTGCAGCGAAGATTTACAATTCACGCAGTGTTTTGGCGAGAGCGAGACGCGATCATCCGTTGGTTGTGGATGTGGAGAGTATTGTAGCCGCAGAGCACGAGATGATGCGTTTAGCAAGGTTGTCTAGAAGGTGTACTGATTTAGCTGTATTGCGTGGCTTGGAGGGCGATGCGGCAAGCTTATACTTTGCGCAGTTTAATGAGTTGATTTTGCAAAGAAAAGATTTTTTTGAGTTTCAGAGCAGAGTTAAAAGACCGCCTACAGATGCTGTGAATGCATTGCTTTCATTTGCGTATGCTATTCTTGCAAATGATTGTGCTGCAGCACTTGAAGGTGTAGGTCTTGATGCTTATGTTGGTTTTTTACATCGTGATAGACCAGGTAGAATGTCGTTAGCCTTAGACTTAATGGAAGAGTTTCGCAGCGTCATTGCGGATAGGTGTGTGTTGACCTTAATTAATAATAGAATGCTGAGCAAGAAGGATTTTGTGCTTCAGGAAGATGGCGCTGTTTTGCTGAACGATACAGGTAGAAAAATCTTTTTGGAAGCTTGGCAAAAACGTAAGCAGGACGTAATTATGCATCCGTTTTTAAATGAGAAGCTGCCTATAGGCTTGTTGCCTTTTGTTCAAGCTCAGCTTTTGGCAAGATGCTTGCGTAAGGATTTGGATGAATATCCTGGCTATTTATGGAAATGAGGCGAGAAAATGCTTGTTTTGATAACATATGATGTAAATACACAGGATGCCGCAGGCAGAAGAAGACTGAATAAGATCGCTAAGCTTTGCGTAAAGCATGGACAGCGTGTTCAGAATTCAGTTTTTGAATGTTTACTGGAAAACTATGACTATAAATTGCTGCAGCATGAATTGCTGAAAATAGCTGATTTGGATAAAGATAGTCTACGTTTTTATAAGCTTGGCGATAAATACGCTACGAAGATAGAGCATTTTGGCGCGAAAGCGACGTATGATCCCCAAGACGTTATGATGTTTTAAATAATTCTATTTCGAGGTACCCATGATCTACATCCTAAAATTCATCGCCGCCTGGCTGCTCCCCCCAGGACTCTTCATCCTCCTAGCAGCTCTGCTGACCTGCCTGCTCTTCCGGCGCAGGGCAGGCCGCGTCCGCTATCTGGCGCTCGCGCTGACGCTGCTCCTCTACCTGTGCTCCACCACGCTCGGAGCGCGTCTTTTGGCCCTGCCGCTGGAGCACGCCTATCCGCAGCAGCAGCCCTCGCAGGCGCAGCTCATCGTGGTGCTGGGCGGTGGCTCTGTCGGCGGCGTTCCGGACGGGGCGCAGCAGGGCGGCCTTGGTGCCTATGGCGCGACACGCCTTTTGACCGCCGCACGGCTGGCGAAGCAGCATGGCCTGCCTGTGCTGATTACGGGCGGCCAGGTTTTTGCCGATGGCGCGAGTGAGGCGCTGGTCAGTGCGCGGATTCTGCGTGACCTGGGCCTGGCTGACGCGCAGATTATCGTCGAGCCGCAGGCACGCACGACGCAGGAGAACGCCGGCTACACGGCAGCGCTGTGCAGGGAGCTTGGCTATGAGCGCGTGCTGCTGGTGACGAGTGCGCTGCATATGCCACGCAGCAGGTATTTCTTTGAGCGCTATCTGGGAACGCAGGGAATAACGCTGTACACCTACCCCTGCGACTACACGCTGAATCCCGAGTCGCCGTTTTCGCTGCGCCGCCTTGTGCCGCAGTCCGGCGCCCTGGAGATAAGCTGCAATGCGCTGCATGAATATGTCGGCCTTATCGGCGGACGCTTGCGCTAAAAATATGTATATAACGATATGCCGCAGGGCTGTGCGAACGTGCATGGCCTTGCGGTTTTTTAGTAAGCCTTTGCTTATGCAGATGATTGACTAATTAAGATGATACTGCTAAAATTATACTGATGGACTATAACAGTTTATAAGGCAGCCCTCTTGCGTGAGACTGCTGCAAGAATATATATAGCAAGCTGCTTAAATATCTTTTGAGGTGTTACAAAAATGATGAGGATGAGAAAATTTTTAGCAGGCTATGCCTGCTTTTTCCTGAGCGTTTTTTTGCTGCTGGTGTGCCTGCCGCTGCAGGCGCTGGCGGCGGAGGGCAAGGTTGTACGCGTAGGCTGGTACGATGGCGGTTATAACATAACAGGCTCCGACGGTGAGCGCAGCGGTTATGGCTACGATTTTCAGCAGACTGTGGCTGCATATACAGGCTGGCGCTACGAATACGTCAAGGGCAGCAGCGTGGAGCTGCTTGAGAAGCTGCAGCGTGGCGAGATTGATATGCTTAACTGCATTTCCTACACGCCGGAGCGTGCGCAGCATATGCTGTTTTCGTCTGTGCCTATGGGCAGAGAAAAGTATTATCTTTACGCCGATATAGGCAAGACGGGCCTTTCTCCTTCGAAGCTGTATCTGCTGGAGGGCAAGGGCGTGAGCATGATAGCAAGCAGCATGATGGAGACGGCGTTCAGCGATTGGGAAAAGCAGCAGGGACTGCACACGCAGCATATGCTTGCCGGCAGCATGGAGGAAAGAATAAGGCTCGTTGCCCAAGGAGCGGCAGAAGCCGTGGTGGCGACGGAGTTTGCGCCGCTCAGACAGGAGGGAATGTCAGCGGTTATGCCGGTGGGCGGCTCGGATATTTATTTTGCGATTAGCAAAAGCCGTCCTGATCTCAAGGCCGAGCTGGATGAGGCTATGCGCAGAATCGAGCAGGACAAGCCCTTTTATGCCGAGTCTTTATATAAACACTATATGCCGACGACAGCCGTGCCGGTGCTTTCCAAGGATGAGCAGGCATGGCTGGCGCAGCATGGCAAAATCCGCATCGGCTGCATGAAGGGAGACAGAGGCTTCTTCTCTTATGAGGAGGACGGCAGCCATAAGGGCGTTATCGCGGACTATATCCTCTATGCGTCGGGCTGCTTTGAGGAGCGGAGGCTGGACTTTGCTGTGCAGGGCTTCGATACGCAGGGGGAGATGATCCGGGCGCTGCAGGATGGCAAAATCGACATGATCTTCCATTTTAGTGAGAACCACTATTTGGCAGAACAAAATGGCTTTGTGCTTTCCAACAGAATCATGTCGATTACCATACCTGTTATTACAGCGCAGAAGCAGTTCAATGAGAATGCAGCCAATATCCTTGCTGTGGCTAAGAATAATTATCTTGCCAAGGCCTATGCTGCCCATAACTATCCGCAGTGGAAGCTTGTTGAATATGCTTCGCGTGCTGATGCGGAGCAGGCTGTGCGCAGCGGTCAGGCTGACTGCTTTTTTGCAAAGTACAGTACGCTGACGGATTATGCCGATGATAAATTGCTGCACGCAGCATTTCTGACCAAGCCCGGGGATGTTGCCTTCGCTGTCAACAGGAACGATACCTTGCTGCTGTCCGTGCTGAACAAAACGCTGCGAGCTATGCCGGCCAATGTCTTTACAGGCAATATATCGATGTATGACAAGCCGCTGTACGATATTACGCTGAAGGACTTTATCAAGCAGAATATGCTGATGCTGGTTGCTGTGCTTGTGCTTATTATCGTCATTATGCTGAGGCTGCTGTATAAGGAACGTCAGGCGGCGCGAGAGACCGCGTCCTTGAACGAAAGGCTGCAGGAGAGCCAACAGCAGCTCAAGCAGGCGCTGGAGCGGGCAGAGAGCGCCAGCGAAGCCAAGACCAACTTTCTGTCGAACATGTCGCATGATATCCGCACGCCGATGAACGCGCTGCTGGGTTACACGATGATGCTGAAGCCGAAAATCAAGGACGAGCAGCTGCTGGGCTATGTGGAGAAGATGGAGCGCTCCGGCAAGCTTTTGCTGTCGATTATCAACCACGTGCTGGATATGGCGCGCATCGAAAGCGGCAGAATGGAGGTCAACGAGGTCTATACCAGGGTTGGCATAGACATTGAAGAGGTTATCTCCGTGTTCAGCTTGGAGGCGAAGAAGAAGAATATCCGCCTGCTGACTAGCGTAAAGGTGGAGCATGGGCATATTATGGCCGACCTTACGAAAATCAGGGAGATTTTCAGTAATCTGCTCAGCAATGCGATTAAATATACGCCTGAGGGCGGCACTGTCCAACTGAATGTGCGCGAGCTGCCCTGCTCCAGACCTGGTTATGCGTGCATTCAGGCGGAGATTGCCGATAACGGCATAGGCATGAGCAAGGAATATTTGCCGACGCTTTTCGATGCCTTTACACGTGAGCGCAATACGACTGTCGGCAAAATCAGCGGTACCGGCCTTGGTATGCCTATCGTAAAAAATCTTGTCGAGATGCAGGGCGGCACGATTGAGGTAGAAAGCGAGCCGGGCAAGGGCAGCAGGTTCATCGTGACGCTGGAGCATCCTATTGCGGACGAAGAGCATTACAAGCCGCAGGAGCAGGAAGCAAAGAGTGCGCAGGGCGCAGAGCTGCTCAAGGGCAAGCGCATATTGCTGGCGGAGGACAACGACCTGAACGCTGAAATCGCTCTGTTCATTTTGCAGAACATGGGCCTTGAGGTGGAGCGTGTGGAGGACGGCGCTCAGTGCGTAAGCAGGCTCAAGGAGCAGCCGGCAGGCACGTATGACCTGATCTTTATGGATGTGCAGATGCCGAAGATGGACGGCTACACGGCAACGCAGACTATCCGCGCTCTCGACGACAAGGAGAAGGCAGCTATCCCCATCGTGGCCATGACGGCCAACGCCTTCGCTGAGGACAGAGAGCGAGCCTTGGCGGCAGGCATGAACGGCCACATCGCCAAGCCGATTGATGTGAAGAAGCTGGAGAGGGTTTTGCTGCAGCTGCTGGGGTAGAGCGAAAGGAGCACGTGGATTATGGGCTTATTTTTAAATACATTGTCTCCGGCAATGCTGTATGAGGAAATTGCCGGCAGTAAATATTTTGTTGATAAAACGGAGTTTATCAGCAGAGTAGCCGAGCGCATCGGTACAAGCAATAAGTATCTTTGCCTTACACGTCCGCGCCGCTTTGGCAAGACAGTCATGGCGAATATGCTGGGAGCCTTTTTCACTAAGAACGGGGACAGCAGGCGGCTGTTTGCTTCTTTAAAGGTTAGCAAGGATAAGCAGCTTATGCAGCAGATGAACCAATATAATGTGATTTATATTGACTTTAGCCGAGTAGGCGGTGACAGCAGCTCCTATACCGGTTATATAGAAAATATTATTGCCATCTTGAAAAACGATTTGCATAAGGCCTATCCGCAGGTTGATTATCGCCCTGGCGGCAACGTTTCGGAGGATTTGGAGCGCATCACGGCGGCGACAGGCGAGCGCTTTATCTTTATTTTTGATGAATGGGACGCTATTTTTCATGCGTCGTTCATTACCGAAGAGGACAGGAAAAGCTATCTACTCTTTTTGCGTGATTTGCTGAAGGACCGCGCTTATGTATATCTGGCGTATATGACAGGCGTTCTGCCTATTTCCAAATACACAAGCGGCTCAGAGCTTAATACGTTTGCCGAGTATAATATGGCAACAATGGTTATGTATAGCGATGTTTTTGGCTTTACGGATAGTGAGGTTGATGCGTTATTCGCTAAATATCTGCAGGCTACGGACAGGCCGCAGGTTACGCGTGAGGGCCTGCGCGTCTGGTATGACGGTTACCATACTGCAGCGGGAGAGCTGATGTATAATCCGCGCTCTGTGGTGCTGGCGCTGCAAAATAATCAGCTGTATAATTATTGGACAAGCTCCGGACCGTATGATGAAATTTTTTATTATATCAAAAACAATGTGCAGGCGGTGCGCGATGATTTGGCGCTGATGACCGCAGGCGAGAGGATTTCTGTGAGAATTCAGGAGTATGCGGCAATGCTGCTGGAGCTGAATACGAAGCAGCAGATTTTTTCGGCTATGGTTGTCTATGGTCTGCTGACCTATGATAACGGTCAGGTTTTTATTCCGAATAAGGAAATGGAAGAAGCAGTATGCTTTGAAGTTTGCGGGTTCCTTAGGTGATGCGCATAAGCGTTATGACGGACGCATTCTTGCTGTCGGCATTGGCTATAACAAAAAGGACAAGCAGCATAGATGTAAGGTTGAGGTCTTAAAAGCTTAACAACAAAAATAAACCACGCTGTAGGGTTATGCGAAATGCATAGCCTTACGGCGTGGTTTTTGTTTATGCAATATATCAGCCTAAGCCGAGGGCCAGGCCGATGTGTCTGACGATGAAGGCGACGCACCAGGCTATCGCCAGCTCATAGACCATGAGGCAGAGCGTGCTGCGATCCGAATTCAGCTCGCGGCGGATGGTGGCCAGCGCTGCGACGCAGGGCGGATAGAGCAGGCAGAACACGAGGAAGGTGTAGGCTGTCAGCGGCGAGAACAGGCTCGCCAGATCAGGCGCACCGCCGCTGCCGACGGCGAGCACGGAAAGCGTGCTGATGACAACCTCCTTCGCCGTTATGCCGCAGATAAGCGAGGTGGCTGCCTGCCAGCTGCCAAAGCCGAGCGGCGCAAAAATCGGCGCAGCCAGCTTGCCAAGGGTGGCAATGACGCTGGACGAAGCATCGACCATATAAAAGCGCGCATCGAAGTTCTGCAAGAACCAGACGATGATGCTGACGATGAAGATAACCGTGAAAGCCTTATGCAGAAAGTCCTTGGCCTTTTCCCACATATGCATGACGATGTTGCGGGCGGTGGGCAGGCGGTAGGCCGGCAGCTCCATGACGAAGGGCACAGGCTTGCCGCGGAAGACGAAGCTGTTGAGCAAAAGTCCGGAGATGATGGCTACGCAGATGCCGATGAGGTAGAGCGAGAGCATCACCAAACCGCCGCTCTTCGGGAAGAAGGCTGCGATGAACATGCCGTAGATGGGCAGCTTGGCACTGCAGCTCATGAACGGCGTGAGCATAATGGTCATTTTGCGGTCACGCTCACTGGCGAGTGTACGCGAGGCCATGATGGCAGGCACGCTGCAGCCGAAGCCGATGATCATCGGCACGAAGGACGAGCCGGAGAGGCCGATTTTGCGCAGCAGCTTGTCCATGACGAAGGCGACACGCGCCATATAGCCGCTGTCCTCGAGCATCGAGAGGAAGAAGAACAGCGTGACGATGGTCGGCAAAAAGGAGAGCACGGCGCCGACGCCGGAGAAGATGCCGTCGATGATCAGCGAATGCATGGGCGGCGCGATATCCAGCTCGGTCAGGCCGTTGTCCGCAGCGGTCGTGACAGCGTCGATGATGCTGCTGAGGATGTCGCTTAAAAAGGCGCCGATGAGGTCAAAGGTCAGCCAGAAGACCAGGCCCATGATAAGGATGAAAATCGGAATCGCATAGAATTTATGCGTCAGATATTGGTCGATTTTTACGGAGCGCAGCTGTGCCTCCGTGTGCTTGGGCTTCTGCACTGTCTGCGTGCAGAGGTCCTCGATGTAGGCGTAGCGCATATCTGCGAGCGCGGCTTCTTTATCGGTGTTGAGCTTTTCCTCCATCTCGGTGACGAAGTGGCCGATGATGTCGCGTTCGTTCTCCGAAAGCTGCAGGGCGTGGGCGAAGTCGCTGTCGCCCTCGATGAGCTTCGTGGAGGTGAAGCGCAGCGGCAGGCTTTGGCGGCGGACCTTGGCTTCGATAAGATGAGCAATGCCGTGGATGGCGGTGTGCACAGGGCCGCTGCAGAAGTCCAGACGCTGAGGCAGCAGCTGGTTTTCTGCCACCGTGACGGCGCGGCGCAGCAGCTCGCCCACGCCCTCGCCGGTGTTGGCGGTGATGGGGACGACGGGCACGGTCAGGGATTCCTCCATGGCTTTGATATCAATGCTGCCGCCGCTGCTGGTCAGCTCGTCCATCATGTTGAGGGCAATGACCATGGGGATATTCAGCTCGATGAGCTGCAGCGAAAGGTAGAGGCTGCGCTCGATATTGGTCGCGTCAATGACGTTGATGATGGCGTCCGGCTTGTTGTATAAAAGCAGGTCGCGCGTAACGATTTCCTCCGAGGTATAGGGGGAAAGCGAGTAGATGCCGGGAAGGTCGATAACGCCGGCGTCGGGGACGGCGAGCACCGTGCCTTCCTTTTTCTGCACAGTTACGCCGGGAAAGTTGCCGACGTGCTGGTTGCTGCCGGTGAGATAGTTGAACAGCGTGCTTTTGCCGCAGTTCTGGTTGCCGACGAGGGCGAAATGCAGCGTCATGCTTCGTTCACCTCCGGCGTTACGGTGATTTTGGCGGCTTCCTCAGCACGCAGCGTCAGCTCGTAGCCGCGCAGGGAGATTTCCAGCGGATCTCCGAGCGGAGCACGCTTGCGCACCATGACGCGGGTGCGGGGAGTAAGCCCCATGTCGAGCAGACGACGACGCAGAATGCTGCCCTCGCCACCGACTTTATCAATGATAGCCTCCTGACCTAAGGGAAGCTTATCCAGTGTTATTTTTTCCATAGTAGAAACCTTCTTTAATTTGATTTGCCTTTGCTCTCTCATTATATAGTCGAATGTGCAGATAGTCAACATTATTCAGAGTTTTGCTTTAGCTTGTAGATAACATATCCTTTAACGAAGATTGCAGGCAAATACCATGCCCTTACTTTTTAGACACTTTGTCAGTAGTGTTCAGTAAGATTTGATATGCTTTCAATAAGTCGGTGGCGTTCTATAAAAAACTAGAAGTTTTTTTGTGAAAAAGGTGTAATTTAGGCATAAAAGCACTTGACTTTTTCTAAAAACCTAGTATAATTCTAATTGAAAACAAATCTCGTTAAAGGATGATGAAAATGGCTAAAAGAAATACTATTCAAAGACAATTAGTAATTGCGGCTGTACGTTTTTTAGCGGATCACCCTACTGCTGAAGAAGTATATGACCGTATTACTCTGGAGTACCCTGATATCAGCAAGGGTACTGTTTACCGCAACCTGAACAGCCTTGTTGAAAGCGGACTGCTGAATAAGGTTTCCGTTCCTAGTGGTGCAGATCGTTTTGATCATATTCTGGCAAGACATTACCACATCAAATGCACCGAATGCGGTACTTTTATGAATGTAGAAAACTTCGATTACATTCCGGACATGGATGAGAAGGTTGCTGCTGTAACCGGCTACCAAATGAATCACCATGACATCGTATTCAGCGGCATCTGCCCTGAATGCCAAAAGCACGCACACGAGCATGCTGCTGAGGATGGCGAAGAAATTTTAGGTGACGACAAGAACTAACCTGGTTTTTGCTGTGCCTGAGGGTGAAGCTAATGACGCTCTACTAAGAAATTAGTAGGGCGTTTTTATTTGTGCAAAAAGTTTTCCGCAGAGCTTTTCCTGCGGCGCAGATGGACAGCTTTTGGCAGGGGATTTATGCTATAATGGGATTAATGAAATTTTAAAATGCAGCTTTTAGATAAAGCTTTTTAGTTAGCTACGCAGGAAAGGCGGGAGGATTATGGCGAAGAAAATCGAGCTTTGGCGCGTGCCTTTAGGCTGCAGCGCACGCAATAGCTTTGCAGAGCAGCTTGAGAAGCTGCCCTTTGGCGAGGGTGTGCTGGTGCTGCCGAACAGGCTGCTGACGGACGATGTGAAGCGCAGGTATAATGTGGAGGTTATCGGCCTCGATACGCTGGCCAACAAGCTGCTGAACAGCAACGGCTATGTGGATTTTGATGAAATCAGCCGCCGCAGTCAGGAGCTGATTGTGCAGGATATTATTGAATATATGATGCTGGACGGGCAGGAGGAGAAGGAGCAGTCGCGCTTGCATGAGCTGCAGCAGGATAAGCCGCTGAGCTATTTTGATAAGCTGGCGTACAGGCCGGGCTTTGTGAAGGCGATGGCCTCGCTCGTGAGTCAGCTGGCACGCAGCGGTGCGACGCGTGAGGAGATTATCCGGGCGCTGGAATTGTGGAAGGACGAGGAGAACAAGGACGGCGTGAGGCGCGAGGGCCTTTATGGCAGCAAGGACGAGGGCGTGCGCAATGTCTATCTGCTCTATCGCCAGCTGTTAGCAAATAACCGTTGGTATGACCTCGAGGGCAAGTATCGTCTGGCGCTGCAGATTTTGCAGGAAAAGAAGCGGCCGGAGCTTATCTGGCGTAAGCTGTATTTCAGTGATTATTACAGCTTCGACAGGCTGCAGGTGGACTTCATCCGTGCGCTGGCACAATACTGCGAGATTAAGGTCGGCATGGTGTATGAGCCTGTGGGCAAGGCTGGCGACGGCAATGAACGCGACAAGTATTTTTCGGCGACGCAAAGCAGCTACACCTGGCTGCTGGAGGGCTTTCGCCAACATAATAAGGATGATAATAAGCAGGAGCGCGTACAGCTTGCTGTCGAGGAGCGTGTGCTAGAGGAAAGGGCTTTGACGAAGGCTGCACTGCCTGCGGATATAGAGCAGCTGCGCCAGCTGGGTGCTAATGCGGCGCCGGTGGCGGCGGAAAACGTCAAGCTGTATAAGTTTGGCAGCCGTGAGGCCGAGCTGCGCTGGGTGCTGGCCGACGTGAAGCAGCTGCTGCGCTCCGGTATGGCGGCGCAGAAGGTTTTGGTGGCGGTGCGCGATTTAAGCAGCTATGCAGGACTGCGGCGCTTGGCTGACGAGTATGGCCTGCCCATCAGCCTGCCGCAGACCTCGGCGCTGGCAGCACAGCCCTTGGTTGAGCTGCTGCAGCTGCTTTTGGACAGCGTGAGCGACAACCATGAGGGGGCAGAGGCGTACTTCGCGCTGCTTTCGAGCGAGCTGCTGCCGCTTTTGGTCGAGGCGAATATTGAAGGAGCAGCGGAGCTGCGCCAGAAGAAATACTTTAAGCGGCGCAGCGCTGCGCAGCAGGCTGCGCACGCTGCTTTGGCGGAGGACGAGCTGTGGACGCATTTAGACGAGTTCATCAGCGACATGGAGCAGGCGAAGAGCCAACGTGCGCCGCTGTCGTGCTATACGCAGCAGCTGGCGGCTTTGCTGAACGCATTGCAGCTGGAGCAGAGGTTGGGCGCTGCGTGCAAGCAGGGCGCATTGCCTCTGGACGCTGTGGCTGCCTGCCTGCGCACTCGCGATGAGCTCGTGCGCCTGTTGCAGCAGCTGGAGCGTGACTACCAGCGTTGTGGCCGTGAGCATGACAAAATCACTTTGCAGGATTTCCGCAAGCTGTGGCAGGAGGCGCTGCTGCAGACGGAAATCGTGCTCAAGCATGGACGGCAGGACGGCGTGCTGATTACCTCGGTTATCAACGTCCCCGGCCTGAGCTTTGACCATGTATATATTATGGGCCTGCGTGACGGCGAGTTTCCGCAGGCGAAGAATGAGAACTGGATTTATAACGATAAGGAGCGCAGCGAGCTGTCGGCTGCTGATGTGATTTTGCCGACGACGGCGCAGTCCTACGCGGAGGATGCGTGCTTTTTTGCGCAGACGGTGACGGCGGCACAGCAAAGGCTGGTGCTTTCCTGGACGGAGGAGGCGGAGCACGACGAGAGCGTGTATGTACACGCTGTGCAGAAGCTGTTCACGAATCTGGAGGCGCAGTCTGCTCCGGCGCAGCCCTGCGCTTCTCCGCAGGAGGTGGAGCGCAAGGGCGAGGCTGTCGACAGCGGCTGGCTGGCGCAGCAGATTGGCCGTGCTTCTGCTCATGCTGCCGACGCAGCAGCGCAGTGTGAGCTGGGCAGGCTGACGCTGGCTGCGGCGCAGGCTGACGCCCTGCGCCTTGCACAGCCCGAGAGCGTTTATAACGGCGTGCTGGCGGACGAAGCGCTGCGTCAGCGTGTACAGCAAAGGGTCGGCTCGCTGTTCAGTCCGAGCAGGCTGGAGCTGTATGCGCAATGTCCGTTCCGCTATCTGGGCGAGTATCTGTGGAAGCAGCAGCAGTTCGCCGCGAAGGAGGACGAGGTGGAGCCTGCGGACGAGGGCTCGCTGCTGCATGAGGTGATGGCGCGTTTCTTTGCGCCGCGCCTTGGCAGAAGCCTGTGCGCGGAGGAGTTGGCTGCCCTGCGTGCGGAGCTGGAGCAGACCTTTGACGCTGTCTGCGCTGAGTTTGTCGCGCAGGACAGGATTGTAGACAATGCGCTGTGGCAGGCAGAAAAGCCGCGTCTGCTGAAGCTTTTGCAGCGCTGGCTGGCCTTTGAATATGCCGACAGGGCAGAGTGGAGCGGCTTTACGCCTGCTGCCGTGGAATGGGATTTCAGCTCGCAGAACGGCAAGCCGTATGAGCTGCAGCTTAACAGTGGCAAGAGCGTGCGTCTGGCCGGACGCATCGACAGAATCGACAGCGATGGCGAGAGCATTTTTATAACCGATTATAAGCGCAGTAAGGCTCCTGCCGGCGCTGATGTGCAAAAGGGACTGGATATCCAACTGCCGGTCTATCTGCTGGCGGCTGCAGCGATGTATGCAGGCGGCAAAAGGGCGGCAGGCGGCTGCTATTTTGTGCTCAAGGACAGCGAACGCAGCAGCATCCAGCTTTTTGGCAGCTGCGGCAATGCGGCGATGGAGAAGCAATATAAAAGCAGCAGGATAGAAAAGCTGCCTTGGGACAGCTTCAAGGAATTCTGCGAGAATTTAATCCGTAATTATATAGAAAGCATTTATGCAGGGGCGTTCCCTGTGAATCCGAAGAAATGCGATGCGTATTGCCAGCTCAGCGGTATCTGCCGCAAGCAGGAGCTGAATCTGGTGGCGCAGGAGGAAGGAAGTGGCAGCGATGAGTGAGGAGAAGAACAAGGCTGTGCAATATACAGATGAGCAGAAGCAGGCGATAGAAACGATTGACTGCAACGTGGCTGTTTCTGCAGGCGCAGGCAGCGGCAAGACGAAGGTGCTCGTGGCTCGCTTTATGTATATCCTCGAGCAGTCGCTGGCGCAGAAGAAGCCGCTGGAGGCGGCGAATATCCTGGCGATTACCTTTACGCGTAAGGCGGCGGGCGAGATGAAGACGCGTATCCGCCAGAGCATCAGCGACAAGATAAATGAGGATAAGCTCAACGCGTCCTTCTGGCGCAAGCAGCTGCAGAACCTGGAGCGTGCGCAGATTACCACGATTCACGGTCTGTGCAGCCGCATTCTGCGCGAGAATCCCGTGGAGGCACAGCTGGACCCCGGCTTTACGGTGGCCGAGGATTTCGAGGGACAGCAGTTCGTCAAGGATTGCGTGGCGCGTTACCTGCGCCAGGCCCTGACGCAGGAGAACGCTGCTCTGCGCCGTCTGCTGCATATTTATGGCGCTGCGAGCTTTACGACGCAGGTGAGCGGACTTTTGCCGCAGCTAGCAGACATTACCGGCAGGCTGGGTGCAGGAGAACAGCAGGACTTGACGCAGCCGTACCGGGAGTTTTTAGCGGCTTGCGAAAGCTGGAAGGAGGATTTGCTTCTGGCGCTTACGGAGCTTGTCGAGCAAAGGGAGAACCTGACCTCTAAGACTTCGCAGGGACGCAAAACCCTAAACCTTCTGGCAGAGCTTTTTGTGCAGGTGCAGAGCGAGCTGCGTGCAGAAAAAACTGATTTTACGACTTTGGATAATGTCCTTGGCGGTATGCAGGCGCGTGGCAATGTGAAAGAGCTTCTTTTAGATATCCGTGATTTGTGCAGCAGGCTGCGGCAGCAGGAGCTTGTAAAAAATGCTATTCCTGTCGTGCAGGATTGGCAGGCCGTGCTGCAGGAGCTGGAGAAATATATCAGCCAGCAGAAGGCGCAGCTGGAGCTTTTGACCTTTGACGATTTGGAGCTGCAGGCGCTGGAGCTGTTGCAGAGCAATGAACAGGTGCGCCGCAAGTACCATGAGCGCTTCCGCTATATCATGGTCGACGAGTTTCAGGATACCAACGAGCGCCAGCGCCAGCTCATCTACCTCTTATGCGGCGACAGCATGACGGAGCTTGAGGGCAGCAAGCTGTTCATCGTCGGTGATGCCAAGCAGTCGATTTATCGCTTCCGTGGCGCGGAGGTGCGCGTGTTTGCGGAGGTGCAGCGTGAGCTGACCAAGCGCGGCGGCAGTCTGCTGAAGCTGTCGAAGAACTTCCGCAGCATCAAGGGCGTGCTGACGGCCTGCAATATTGCCTTCAGGGAGCTGTTAGGCGAGGATACGAGCCGCGATGTTTATTTCGAGGCGCTCGATTATAACAAGGACGTTGTTATCGAGCCTGTGCTGCTGGAGGTTGGCTATGCGCAGGAGCAGAAGCCGCAGCGCCGCAGGCTGGAGGCAGCGGCGGTGGCGCAGAAAATGCGTGAGCTGCACGATAATGAGCAGGTGGCCTATGGCAAGATGACCGTGCTGCTGGAGGCCATGACGGAATGCGCCGTTATTGCCGCAGAGCTGGAAAATAAAAATATTCCCTATGTCATTATCGACGGCAAGGGCTTCTACGAGCGCCAGGAGGTGCTTGATTTGCTGCATCTCTTGACAGTGCTGCATAACCGCTATCGCAGTCTGGAGCTGGCAGGCGTTTTGCGTTCGCCGTACTTCGGTCTGGACGACGCGACGCTGACGCAGCTGTTTTTGCGCGGTGCGGACAGCCTGTGGCAGGCGCTTATGGAGGCAGATATAGCGTGCCTCCCTGCGGAGCAGGGAGCACGCGTAGAGAGAGCGCGTGAGCTTTTGACGCAGCTGCGCAGCTACGCAGCGCTGTACGCTTTGCCGGAGCTGCTGGCCGAGCTGTGGCGCGTGCTGGCGGTGGAGGCTGTGCTGAGCGTGCAGAAGCACGGCGAAGGCAAGCTGGCGAATGCCTGCAAGCTGCGTGACGAGGCGACAGCCTTCTGTGCAGGCCGTCAGGCGAGCCTTGGCGACTGGCTGGCGCAGGTGGAGGCCGTGCGTGAGTCCAACGCGAAGGCGACGACGGCGAATCTGGACGCCGAGGAGGCAGTACAGATTATGACGATTCATAAATCCAAGGGCTTGGAGTTCAATACGGTGTTTCTGCCGCAGCTTGACCGCAAGGGACAGAGCGACACGAGCCTGATTAAATATAACAGGCAGCTTGGCCTGGGCATCAAGGCACCGCTGGCTGACGGCGCGCTGGTGAGCACGGCTGTCCTTGATGATATCAAGGAGTTCGACAAGCAGCGCGAGCGTGAGGAGTACGTGCGTAAGCTTTACGTAGCTATGACGCGTGCCGAGGAGCGGCTGATTATGTCGGGCGCGGTCGAGGGCAGCAGGACGGAGGATGAGGGCATCATGCACTTCACTCTCAAAAAGCAGCGCGAGAAGGCTCTGCACGAAAAGCGCTGGCTGCAGCAGCTTATGGATATCTTCGAGCAAACGGGCACGGGCATAAGCGTGGAGCTGGTCGAGAACGTGGAGCTGACGGATGCGGCGGAGGAGCAGACCAAGGAGCGCTTCGCTGTCACTGCGGAGGTGGAGCAGCAGATTGCGCCGCTGCCGACGTTCTGCGGCAACGGACGCAGCTATTTTACGGCCAGCGCTCTGCAGACCTATCTGCACTGCCAGCGCCAGTATTACTACCAGCAGGTGCTGGAGCTGCCGCCGCTCGAGGCGATGAGCTGCGTCGATGGCGAATGCGACACGCTGCCTGCCTATGTGACCGGCCTTATCGTGCACAGGGCGCTGGAGCTGTATCGCGGTGACGCGAAGGCGGCGCTGGCGAAGGCTGTCAGCGAGCAGGAGCTGGAGGCGGCGCCTGTGGCGAAATATCTTTTTGAGCAGTATCTGGACAGCGCTTTATATAAATCGCTGCCGGCCGAGCACCGCCGTGAGCAGCGCTTCCTGCTGCCTGAGGGCGGATTGCTGCTGGAGGGCGTTATCGACTATCTGGCAGATACGCAGGACGGCCTTGTGCTTGTCGACTACAAGACAGGCGCACCGCCGGCAGAGGACGAGATGCATGACGGTTATGCTTACCAGCTGGCGATATACAAGGCTGCGGCAGAGCAGATGTACAAGAAGCCTGTAGTCAGAGCAGAGCTGCATTTCTTGCAGAACAATACGCGCTGGACGCTGCCTGAGGCAGATACATATTACAGCGATGCACTGGCCCTGTGCCGAAAAATCGCCGCGAAGTGCGAGGTGCAGGACTTCGCCTGCAATGCCGGCAGAGCCTGCAGCTATTGTCCGTATGCCTATATCTGTCCGCAGGATAAATGAGGGGGAATTTTTTATGCTGACGAAAAGCTTTATTGAATTTTTATACGAGGCAGCGCATATTCAGCGCTGGAATGAGCATATCCGTCCTAGCGGCTTTACCGAGCTGGATAAGCAGGCGCATAAGATGATGATAGTCTATGTGCTGGCGCGTCACGAGGAGGACGACCACGGCGCAGAGATAAACTGGCGCCTGTTGATTGAGGGCGGCATTTTTGAGTTTATGCAGCGCAATGCGCTGACGGACATCAAGCCGACGATTTTCCACGAGATGATGCGCGTATACGGCAAGGAGCTCAACGAATGGGTTTATCAGGAGCTGCGCCGCCGCATTCCGGATATTCAGGACGACTTTATGCAGAAGATGCAGCGTTATTTTGAGGAGCCCGGCTATGCGGCGATGGAGAAGAAGCTGCTGCGGGCGGCGCATTATCTGGCGACGAAGTGGGAGTTTGAGCTTATCTATCACTTTAATGAGGGCATTTATGGCAGCGAGGATACGAAGGCGCTGATTGAAAATGAGCTGGAAGACCATTATGACCTGGCCGCAGTGAAGAAGCTGGCGCTCAAGGGCAAGAGCAGCAAGTTCATCGACCTGGTGGGACAGCTGCGCTTCCAAAAGCGTTGGGCGCAGTCGCCGCGCGTACCGGAAACCTCCGTGATGGGGCATGTGCTGCTCGTGGCGATTATGGGCTATTTCTGCGCCGTGAAGCTGAACGCCTGCGATGAGCGTATCGTGGGCGATTTCCTCTGCGGCCTCTTCCATGACCTGCCCGAGGTGCTTACGCGCGATATTATTTCGCCGGTAAAGCGCAGCGTGCCGGGACTGGATGAGCTGATTAAAAAAATCGAGGAGCGTCTGGTGGCGGAGAAGATTCTACCGCTTTTGCCCTACAGCTGGCATGAGGATATTTTGTATTATACGCAAAATGAGTTCAGCAACAGGGTGCGCATCAACGGTAAAACAGAGCAGACCACGATTGAAGAGATTAACGCGAAATATAACGAGCCGGGCTATCACGCGATTGACGGCGCAGTGCTCAAGGGCTGTGATAATCTGGCTGCCTTCGTCGAGGTCTGGCTGTCGCAGCGCTATGGCATCAGCTCGCCGCGGATGGAGGAGGGCGAGCGTGCTATCCGTGCGCAATACAAGGACAAAGTTATTGGAGGGATTAACTTCGGTCGTGTTTATGATGAATTCCCTATAAAAAAGTAGGCAAGGTATAACGTGTACGTACTCGGTGTAATAAAATTTACATAAAAAAATCTAGACAGCCTCAGGTGTAAACTATATAATATACTTAGTAGCAAGGGGAATTGCCTTTGCGTGTTAGTATGTAAGGAGGCGTAATCTATGAACATTTTTGAAATGGCTCACATTCCTTTAAATAAGGCGATTGAAGTTATGCAGCTTGACGCTGGCGCAGCAGCTATTATTGCTACACCGGAGCGCACGCTGGAGGTGTCTATTCCTGTGAAGATGGATGATGGCAGCACCAAGGTTTTTACCGGCTATCGCAGTCAGCATAGTACAGTTCTCGGTCCTGCTAAGGGCGGTGTGCGCTATCATCAAAATGTCAGCATGGATGAGGTCAAGACGCTGGCGTTCTGGATGACCTGCAAATGTGCTGTTGCCGGACTGCCGTATGGCGGCGGCAAGGGCGGCATTATTGTAGACCCGGCGCAGCTGTCGAAGCGCGAGCTGGAGGCCCTGACGCGTGGCTATATTGACAAGATTGCGCCGCTTATCGGCGAGAAGAAGGATATTCCTGCTCCCGATATGAATACTAATGCGCAGGTTATGGGCTGGATGATGGATGAATACAGCAAGATTGCCGGACAGTTTGAGCCGGGCTTCATCACCGGCAAGGCTATCGGCGTGGGCGGCTCCCTCGGACGCACGGCGGCTACCGGCCGCGGTGTTGTGGTAGCGGCGCTGGAGGCACTGAAGCTGCAGGGCATCGAGCCTTATGAAGCAACTGCGGCTGTGCAGGGCTTCGGCAACGTCGGCAGCTGGACGGCGAAGCTTTTCTGCGACGCCGGCGTGAAGGTTATCGCCTTGGGCGACGTCAACGGCGCTATTTTTAAGGCTGACGGCTTTGACTGCTACGATGTCGATGCTTATGCCAAGAAGACGGGTAGCATTGTCGGCTACCCCGGCAGCAAGCCGATTACTAATGCGCAGCTGCTGGCGATGGAGGTCACTGTGCTGGCTCCGTGCGCTATTGAGCTGCAGCTGACGAAGGAGAATGCCGCAGACGTGAGCGCCAGCATTATTGTTGAGGGCGCCAACGGTCCGACCACTCCTGAGGCAGACGAGATTCTCGAGGAAAAGGGCGTGCTCGTTATCCCGGATATTCTGGCTAATGGCGGCGGCGTAACTGTCAGCTATTTTGAATGGGTGCAGAATCTGTACCGCTATTTCTGGACTGAAAAAGAGGTTATCGACAAGCAGACCGAAATGATGATAAAGGCCTTCCATGAGGTTCATGTCAAGGCTAAGGAATATGGCGTGCCGCTGCGTGTGGCTGCCTATATCGTGGCTTTGGGCAGCATTGCTGAGGCTATGAAGATTAGAGGTATGGTGTAAAATTTACATAAAAAGAGGACTATCGTAAAATCGCCCTCTGGTGCGTAGCTACGATAGTCCTTTTTCGCTTTTACATAACAGTGCCGTTGGTCAGGCGGATGCGTTCAGCCTTGGCCTCGGCGAGCTGGCTCTGGTTTATCAGGCCGTACTTCAGCATAGAGCTGAGCACGAGCAGCTGACGCTTCTTGCAGCCCTCGGGATTCTCCAGCGGATTAAGGCTGCTGGGCGCGTAGGGCAGGGCGGCGATGACCGCGCTTTCCGCGAGCGTAAGGGCGGACGGCGCCTTGCCGAAGTAAGCTTTGCTGGCCTGACGGATGCCGTTGGCACCGGCGCCGAAATATGTCGTGTTGAGGTACAGCTCGATGATTTCGTCCTTGCTATACGTATCCTCAAGCATCAGCGCCAATATTGCTTCCTCAACCTTGCGCTCCATGCTTTGCTCATGCGAGAGAAAAACGTTTTTGACGAACTGCTGCGTGAGCGTGCTACCGCCCTGCACCACCTCGCCTGCCGTGATATTGACGAGCAGCGCGCGCAGGATGCCGTCGACAGCGATAGCGCCGTGATTATAAAAGTCATGGTCTTCAATGGCGATGAGCGCATGAGGAATATCCTGCGACATAGCGTCCAGGCTGGTCCAGTCAGGACTTTGGCGGATGGGGTCGATGACCTCGTCCATATTGAAGGCCAGATAAAATTTTTGCATGGGTGAGGGCCAGGTTTCACGTGGCGGCAGCAGGCTGGTAAAAAGAGCCATGGCCGCAGCCTTTTCGTGCTTAGAGGCTGCCTGCTCCTGCTTGACGGCGGGGGCGGTGGGCTGAGGCTTTTCGGTCAGCATATCATAGCCGGCCATACATAGAAAAATAAGCAGAGCCATTACAAGTATTTTCCGCATAAGTTTGTCACCTCGTTCTTTTTCTTACATCTATTGTAGCAAGAAAAGCGCTTTTTGGAAAGTATGCAGGAAAAAAGATGAGCAAGACGCAGGCGAAACTGTAACAAAGATTATAAAAGGAAGCGTGCGTAGCTTTTTTAGAGAAAAATTTTTTACGGGACACTTGCAAAAATATACATATATGATGTATAATTATTAAATATCGAGAGGGGGATGGATATGAAAGCAAGTGTTATTGGTGCAACAGGCTATGCCGGAGTTGAGCTGCTGCGGCTGCTGGACGGACATCCGGAGGCAGAAATCGCGGCTATCACCTCGGAAAGCAGTACAGGTGAAGCGATTGCAGCGATGTATCCGCATCTGGCAGGCCGCATAGACAAAAAGCTGGAATCTATGCAGCAGCTGGAGGAGATTGCCGCTGTCAGCGACGTTATCTTTATTGCTCTGCCGCATGGACATGCCATGAAGATTGGCAAGCGTCTGCGAGGCAGCAATGTGAAAATCATTGACCTCGGCGGTGATTACAGATTTAGAGATTACCATGTTTTTGAAGAGTGGTATCATGTGCAGCACGAGGACCCGACGGCGCAGGCTGTCTACGGCCTGACGGAGCTTTTCCGTGACCAGGTCAAGGCTGCAAGCCTTGTCGCTAATCCTGGCTGCTACACGACATGCAGCATTTTGGCTATGGTGCCGCTGCTCAAATATAAGCTTATAGAAACCAAGGGCATCGTCATTGATGCCAAAAGCGGCACGACGGGCGCAGGCCGCAGCCTGAAGGCAGGCAGCCTGTATTGCAGTGTCAACGAAAGCTTCAAGGCCTATGGCGTGGCAACGCACCGCCATACACCGGAAATCGAGCAGATTTACAGCGAGTTTGCCGGTGAGCCTGTGGTTATTCAGTTCACGCCGCACCTTCTGCCTGTGGACCGCGGCATTTTCGCGACCTGCTACGCACAGCTCAAGGAGGGCGTTACGGATGCACAGATTGCTGAGGCCTATCAGGCTATGTATGGCGATGAATTTTTCATCCGCCTGCGGGGCAAGGGAGGCTGTCCGGAGCTGAAAAATATCCGTGCCTCCAACTATGTTGACCTGGGCTGGCAGACGGATAAGCGTACCGGACGCATTATTGTGATGAACTGTATCGACAATCTGGTCAAGGGTGCTGCCGGACAGGCAGTGCAGAATATGAATGTTATGTTTGGTATCGATGAGACCGCAGGCCTGCGCCAGCTGCCCATCGTTCCCTGATTTAATATACAAAAGAATTTATGAAGTTACGCTTCTGCTTTTGGCAGAGAAGCGTAGGCGAAATGAGGGATTTTCATGAAAAAAATAGAAGGCTGGGTGACTGCACCGCAGGGCTTCCTCGCTGCCGGCGTGAAGGCTGGTCTTAAAGCGAGCGGCAACCACGATGTTGCAGTTATCTATAGCACTGCTCCCGCTGCCTGCGGCGCAGTATTTACGCAAAATAAAATGTGTGCGGCTCCTGTACTCGTGAGCCGTGAGGTGAACACGCATGGCTATGCGCAGGCTATCGCTGTCAACAGCGGCTGCGCCAACGCCTGCACCGGCGAGCAGGGCCTTGCTGATGCCAAGAAAATGCAGGCGCATACCGCAGAGCTTTTAGGCCTGCAGCCGGAGGCAGTTTTTGTCTGCTCCACCGGTGTTATCGGCCAGTTCCTGCCGATGGACAAGCTGCTGACAGGCATTGCCGATGCCGTTGACAGCCTCGACGAGAATGAGGGCGAAAGCTGTGCGATGGCGATTCAGACTACGGATACGTTCATCAAGCGTGCTGCCTACGAAACAGAAATCGACGGCAAGAAGGTGACCTTTGCAGGTATCGCTAAGGGCGCCGGCATGATTCACCCGAATATGGCGACCATGCTGACCTTCATCACTACAGATGCAGCTATTGCGCCGGACGTTTTGAAGCGTGCAGTGAAAAAGGCTGCTGACCAGTCCTTTAATATGGTCGTTGTCGACGGCGACACCAGCACCAATGACAGCATGATTGTGCTGGCGAACGGTCTGGCTGAAAATGAAATTATTCTTTCCGAGGAGCATCCCGATTATCCCGCCTTCTTCGAGGCGCTCGTAGCCTGCGCTACCGATTTGGCAAAGCTCATTGCGCATGACGGCGAGGGCTCGACCAAATTCCTGGAGGTTAATGTCACCGGCGCTGCCACCTGGGAGGATGCCAAAACTGCAGCTATGGCCATTGCCAAATCGCCGCTGGTAAAAACTGCCTTCTTCGGCAAGGACCCGAACTGGGGCCGTATCGTCTGCGCAGCAGGCTACAGCGGTGCCGAAATGCTTGCTGACAAGGTTAATCTTGAAATCGGCGGCATCCGTCTGGTAGAAAAGGGCATGAACTGCAACGTTCCGGCAGAAACGCTGGCACCCGTAATGGCAGAGCATGACATTTCCATGAGCATTGATTTGGGCGCCGGAAGCGAGAGCGCAACGGTGTGGACCTGCGATTTTAGTTATGAATATGTGAAGATTAATGCAGAATATCATACTTAAAAGTATAGGGGGAATAAAAGCTATGTTAATGACCGAACAACAAGTACATACCTTAATCGAAGCGTTGCCGTATCTCAGCAATTTTAAAGATAAGACCATTGTCATAAAGTATGGCGGTAATGCTATGCTTAATGACGAGCTGAAGAATAAGGTGCTGCAGGATATCCTGTTTCTGCAATATGCCGGTATGCGTCCGGTAGTCGTTCATGGCGGCGGCCCGGAAATCAGCCGTCAGCTGGAGCAGGCTGGTAAGAAGAGCGAGTTTGTCGGCGGTCTGCGCGTTACTGACGCTGAATCCGCTGCTATCGCAGAGATGGCGCTCGTCGGCAAAATCAACACCGACCTTGTTGGTCGTCTGAACAGCTTGGGCGGCAAGGCTGTCGGCCTCAACGGCAAGGATGCCAAGCTGCTGGAGGCGAAAAAATATCTGGCTGATGTTTATGAGAACGGCGAGGTTAATCTGGTAGATATCGGCTTTGTCGGCAGCGTGCAGCATGTCAACACCGACCTTATCAACTGCCTGCTGGACGGCGGCTATATCCCCGTCATCGCTCCGACCGGCGTTGGTGCGGATGGCGAAACCTATAACATTAATGCCGATGTTGTTGCCGGTGATATTGCCGGTGCGCTGAAGGCAGAAAAGCTGCTGGTGCTGACTGATGTGCGCGGCATTTATTCCGCTTATCCTGATGAAAGCAGCTTCATTTCTACGCTGTCCTTTGAAAAGGCTCATGAGCTTATGCTCAAGGGCAGCATTGACGGCGGCATGATTCCCAAGGTCCGCGGCTGCATAAACGCTTTGAGCGGCGGTGCGAAGAAAACACATATTATTGATGGCCGTGCCGAGCATTCGATTCTTATGGAATTGTTCAGTGATACTGGCGTGGGAACAGAAGTAGTAAAATAAAGGTTTGGTTTGTTTTGAGGGGGACGATAAATTTATGGATAAAAAAACAGTTATAGCAGAAACTGAAAAATATTATCTGCCTGTTTTTGGCAGATATCAGATGGTGCTGGAGCTGGGGCAGGGCTGCCGCGTGTGGGATAGCGAGGGCAATGAGTATGTCGATGCTTTTGCCGGCATTGCGGTCAACAGCCTTGGCTATAATCATCCGGTGCTGGTGAAGGCGATTGCTGAGCAGGCTGCGAAGCTGATGCACTGCTCTAATCTGTATTACACCGAGATTCAGGCGAAGGCGCTGCGTGTAGTTGCTGAGGCGACGGGTATGGACCGCATTTTCTTTGCCAACTGCGGTGCAGAGGCCAACGAGGGCGCTATGAAGCTGGCGCGTAAGTATGGCGTTGCCAAATCGCCGACGAAGTACAAGATTATTTCTGCCGACGAGTCCTTCCACGGACGCACCTTTGATACGCTGGCTGCCACTGGTCATGATTATTACCACGTTGGCTATGGTCCGCTGAGCCCTGGCCACGTGCTTGTGCCGTATGGCGATATCAAGGCGCTGGAGGCGCAAATGGACGAGGATGTCTGCGCTGTACTGCTCGAGCCTATTCAGGGCGAGGGCGGCGTGCATGTGCCGTCTGATGAGTATTTGCAGCAGGTGCGTGCGCTCTGTGACAAGTATGATGCGCTGCTGATTTTCGATGAGGTGCAGACGGGTGTGGCGCGTACCGGCAAGTGGTTTGCTTATATGCACAGCGGCGTGAAGCCTGATGTGCTGACCTTTGCTAAGGGCATTGGCGGCGGCTTCCCGGTTGCAGGCTTTGCTGTACCGGAAAAGCATGCGCATGTCTTTAAGCCTGGTGACCACGGCGGCACCTTCGGCGGTAATCCGCTGGCCTGCGCTGCTGTTTATACAACGCTGACGACCTTGAAGTCTGAGGGCCTGGTGGACAAGGTTGCGGCTAAGGGCGAGTATTTCATCAGCGAGCTGCGTAAGCTGCAGGCAAAATATCCTGATAAGGTTACCGAGGTGCGTGGCCGCGGCCTGCTGCTTGGTATGGAGGTCAAGGGCGAGGGCAAGCCGCTTGTAGAGGCCTGCCTGGCAGAGCATGTTATTGTCAACTGCACTGCAGGCAATGTTATCCGCATCGTACCGCCTTTGATTATCAGCAAAGAGGAAATAGACATAGTGGTTGCGGCGCTGGATAAGGCGCTGGCGGCCTGTAAAATTTGAGAGGAAGTAAAAAATGAGTTTAAAAAATAAAGACCTGATTTCTATTCATGACCTGAGCGTAGGCGAGGTCGCAACAATTCTGGATGTAGCAAAAAAATTGAAGCGTAAGCAAAAGGCCGGTGAACCGCACCAATATTTAAAGGGCAAGACTCTGGCTATGCTGTTCTCCAAGGCTTCCACCCGTACCAGAACCTCCTTTGAGGTTGGCTTCTGGCAGCTGGGCGGCCATCCGATTTATCTGAGCGATTCTGCTTCCCAGATTGGCCGCGGTGAACCGATTCGTGATACAGCACGCGTGCTGTCCCGCTTCGTTGACGGTATTATGATCCGTACCTTCTCCCATGATTCCGTTATCGAGCTGGCTAAATATGCAAGCGTACCTGTTATCAACGGTCTGACCGACCTGCTGCATCCTTGTCAGGCGCTGACGGATATCTTCACCATTCAGGAGAAAATGAAGGTGCTCAAGGGCCGCAAGCTGGTTTATGTCGGCGATGGCAACAACATGGCACATTCGCTGATGTTTGCCTGCGCTAAGGTTGGCATGAACATGGTCTGCGCTAGTCCGAAGGGCTATCAGCCGGATCCGGAAATCCTGCGTCTGGCACAGGAGGACGCAGCGCAAACCGGCTGCTCCATTACTGTTGAAGAGGATCTCTTCAAGGCTGCTAAGGGCGCCGATGTGCTCTATACCGATGTATGGACCAGCATGGGTGAGGAGGCTGAGCGTGAAATCCGCTTCAAGGCTCTGCATAATTATCAGATCAATCAGGAGCTGCTGAACGAAGCACGCCCTGACGCAATTGTACTGCACTGTCTGCCTGCACACCGCGGCGAAGAGATTACCGAGGAGGTTCTGGAAGGACCGCAATCCTTCGTCTTCGACCAAGCTGAAAACAGATTGCATGTGCAGAAGGCGATTATGGCTTTGCTGATGAGTGATGAGGTATTGTAATTAGGGCGCTCCATAAAGCATCATCTGCTTCACAGCGGCTCCTAGACGTACTCCCGGTACGCCTTCGTCGCCGCTGCTCGCATCTAATACTTTCTGAAGCACCCTTGGGTTCTATTACCTGTAACATTCTGTACACAAAAAAATTGTGTATACATGAGCAATTATACTTGATTTATGCATAAAAAGGGTATATAATACAAGAAGTTCGTAAGTTTATTCACTAATGCGTTGCATTATACAGAAATGGGAGGCTATTTACAATGAAAAAAGAAGATATTAAAAAAGTAGTTCTGGCTTACTCCGGTGGCCTTGATACATCCGTAATTATTCCTTGGCTGAAAGAGCATTATAACAACTGCGAGGTTATCGCTGCCTGCGCTGACCTGGGCCAGGGCGATGAGCTGGAGCCCGTTCATGACAAAGCACTGAAAACCGGTGCAAGCAAATGCTATATCATGGACCTGAAGGAAGAGTTTATCAGCGACTATGTTTGGCCCACTGTTAAGGCTGGTGCTGTTTACGAGAAGAAATACCTGCTGGGTACTTCCTTCGCTCGTCCGCTGATTGCTAAAAAATTAGTTGAGATTGCTGAAAAAGAAGGCGCTGACGCTATCGCTCATGGTGCTACCGGCAAAGGCAATGACCAGGTTCGTTTCGAGCTGTCTGTAAAGGCTTTGGCTCCGCAGCTGGCTATTATTGCTCCGTGGCGTGAGTGGGAGCTGCGCAGCCGTGACCAGGAAATTGACTATGCTGCTGCTCATAACATTCCTATCCCTGTATCTCATGAGCATGACTATTCTATGGACCGCAACATGTGGCATCTGTCCCATGAAGGCAGCGACCTGGAGGATCCGTGGAATGCACCGAAGGATGAGCTGTTCATCGTAACCAATATCCCTGAAAAAGCTCCTGATAAACCTGAATATGTAGAGCTGGAATACGTTGAAGGCGTTCCTGTCAGCGTAAACGGCGAAAAGCTCAGCCCGGCTAAGCTCGTTGAAAAGCTGAACGAAATCGGTATCCGCAATGCTGTTGGTATCACCGATATGGTTGAAGACCGTCTGGTTGGTATGAAATCCCGTGGCGTTTATGAAAACCCTGCCGGCGCTATCATCTACTACGGCCACAACGACCTGGAAAACCTGTGCCTGGATCGTGCAACCCAATCCTTCAAACAGCAGGTTTCCATCCGTTATTCCGAGCTGGTATACGATGGTATGTGGTTCAGCCCGCTGCGTGAGGCTCTGGATGGTTTCGTTAACGAAACCCAAAAGACTGTTACCGGTACTGTTCGCATGAAGCTGTATAAAGGCAACATCTACAGTGCAGGCGTTAAATCCCCGTACTCCCTGTACAGCCAGGAATATGTAACCTTCGGCGAGGACGAGGTTTACAACCAGGCAGATGCTACCGGCTTCATCAACCTCTTCGGCCTGCCGCTGAAGGTTAGAGCGCTGATGAAGAAAGGCAACCTGAAATAATGGCCAAGCTTTGGGGCGGTCGTTTTAGTAAAAATACTAACGAATTAGTGGACGCATTTAATGCGTCCATTGATTTTGATAAGCGTTTATATCATGAGGATATCCGCGGCAGCATTGCCCATGCCGGTATGTTGGCAAAATGCGGAATCATTCCAGCAGAGGACGGGGAAAAAATCATCGCTGGACTGAAGGATATTCTGGCTGATATCGAGGCTGGCAACTTCAATTTTGATATTGCTCTCGAGGATATTCACATGAATGTGGAGGCACGTCTGACGGAGCGCATCGGCAGTGCCGGTGCTCGTCTGCATACCGCACGCAGCCGTAACGACCAGGTTGCGCTGGATATGCATATGTATATGAAGCGTGAGGTTGCTGAAATTGCTGAGCTGCTGATTAAGTTTGAAGAGGCGCTGCTGACTGTAGCCAAAAAGCATGAGAGAACTCTGATGCCCGGCTATACTCATCTGCAGCGTGCGCAGCCGATTACCTTTGCCCATCATATGCTGGCATATTTCAATATGCTGCAGCGTGACTTCCGCCGCCTGCTGGGCGTTTGGGAGGGCGCAGACATGATGCCGCTGGGTGCCGGTGCGATTGCCGGTACAACGTTCCCGATTGACCGCTTTATGGTGGCTGAGGAGCTGAACTTTGGCACTGTTTATCCGAACAGCATGGACGCAGTAAGCGACCGTGATTATATTATTGAATTTTTGTCCTTCGCTTCTACGCTCATGATGCATATGAGCCGCTTGAGCGAGGAAATCTGCCTGTGGAGCAGCACGGAGTTCGGCTTTGTGGAGCTGGACGATGCGTTTGCTACCGGTTCTTCCATGATGCCGCAGAAGAAGAATCCTGATATCTCCGAGCTTGTACGTGGCAAGACGGGCCGTGTGTATGGCCATCTGATGGCTATGCTGACGACGGCGAAGGGCCTGCCGCTGACCTATAACAAGGACCTGCAGGAGGATAAGGAGGGCTTCTTTGACGCTATCGACACAGTGAAATTCACGCTGGCAGTTTACCGCGATATGGTGCTGACCATGACCGTGAATGTGGACAAGATGGCGCAGGCTGTAAGCATGGACTTCTCCAATGCCACGGACCTGGCTGATTATCTGGTACGTAAGGGCCTGCCCTTCCGCCAGGCGCATGAGGTTGTAGGCAAATGCGTGGCCTATGCTATTCAGCAGGGCAAGTTCCTGCCGGAGCTTTCGCTGGAGGAATACAAGCAGCTTTCCGACCTGTTCGAAAGCGACCTGCTGCTGGCGCTGAAGCCGGAGCATTGCGTGGAGGCTCGCAAATCCTATGGCGGCCCGGCCTTCTCCGAGAACGAGAAGCAGTTCGCTATCGGTGATAAGGTTCTGGCTGTGCAGCAGGCTAAGCTGGCTGAGCTGCAAAGCAAGCTGTAAAAATTTAAAAGAGCAAAATTTTAGAGGCTGTCACGAAAGTGGCAGCCTCTTTGCTTGTAGTGCAGGGGTTAGCAAAAAAATATTGACAAATGCTGATGGGAAATATAAAATTATACTGAAATTAAATTCAGTGAAACGAAATTCAGTATAAATGGAGGTTGAAGTATGTTTATCGGTAGAGAAGCAGAGTTACAGCAATTAACAGAAGTTTTTGCTCAGCCAGGCAAGCAGGCAGTGATGCTTTATGGCAGGCGCAGAGTTGGTAAAAGTACGCTGATTTTAGAATCTATAAAGAATATAGCTTCTAAAGTTATTTATTATGAGTGTCTCATGACTTCTCTAGAAGATAATTTAAGAAGTCTTGAGGCGAAGGTGAAGGCTTGCTATAATAATAAATTTTTACATTTTGTCGATTTCGAGGAGCTATTTGAATTTTTGGGGGCGCAGCAGGAAAAAGTCATCATTATTATTGATGAATATACCTATTTGAAGAAAACAAGTGACGCTCATTACATAGATTCGCTGTTTCAAAGAATTATTGACAGCTTAAAAAATAATATAGACCTTGTACTGCTTGGTTCATACGTTGGCATGATGAAAGAATTGCTTCAGCAAGAAAATCCGCTGTTTGGCAGATTTTCTTTAATTCTGCATATCAGGCCTTTTGATTATTATGATGCATCGTTATTTTATGCAGAGCTTTCAGCTTCTGCAAAACCAGCATTATATGCAGTGTTTGGTGGCAGTCCATTTGTTAATGTACTTATTAATGAGGAAGAGAATTTAGAGGGTAATATTGAACGATTGCTGCTCAATGCAAATAGTCCTGTCAGCATCTATATGGAATATATTTTATTGGCGGAGCTATCTAAGGTGGCGAATGCTAATATGATTTTGTCTGCTTTGTCTAATGGTAAGAAAAGGTATGGAGAAATTGAACAGCTGATTTCTGGTAATTCCAATGGCAGCTTAGACAAGCAATTGAAAAATTTATTGGAGATGGAGATTATTCAAAAGGTTTATCCGATTAACAAGAAAAATGATAAGAAAAAGACTTTCTACGAGATTAGTGATAATCTGGTGCGTTTTTATTATGCCTATATCTATAACAAGCGTGATGTTATTGCAAGAATCGGTACTAAAAATTTTTATGAGCTGTATATAAAGAGCAGTATCAAGACATTTATTTCGCACCGGTATGAAGCCATTGTCAGAGAGTATTTTTCCAGACAGTTGCGAGAAGGCAAAAGGTCAGATGTGTATGATATCGGAACTTTTTGGTATGATATGCCTAAGGAAAGACGTAGCGGCGAATTTGATTGTGTTTTAGAGCAGAAGAATGGTTATGCATTTTATGAAGTGAAGTATTACCATAAGACTTTTTCGAAGGCGGAGGCAGATGCTGAAGTGCAGCAGCTGAAAAATGTGTTGAGCTTTATGGAGGTTAGCAGGCTTGGTTTTGTGGCTCTATCTGGTTTTGACTTTACCAGTTCTGAGTATGAGCTCATCAGTGGAGCAGAGCTGTACAAGTATAAGTGACATAATAAAACGAGCACTATTTGCAGGGTATGCAGGTAGTGCTCGTTTCGCGTTATAGAAATGTGTAAATTTGGGTTTGTAGGGCTAAGTGGACACCCCTCCGTCTGCTCGCAAGCTCGCATCCACCTCCCCTTTCAGGGGAGACAAGAAAGGCTCGAAATTTTAGCTTTATGCTTACTAATAGCTAAAATTACTAGCCACCTTGTGCCCCCTGAAAGGGGGCTGGCAAAATTGCCTTCGGCAATTTTGACTGGGGGTGTCCTGTAGTGTCAAACCCCAATTTATCTTACTTGCAGAACATAGCATAATAGCCGTTAAAGAAGATGAAGAGGACAATCAGCGGCAGGATATAGGTTGCATAAAAACGCATCCATTTAGGGAAAGCAATGCCCTTGCCGGTGTCAACCTCTTCGATGAACTTATTCCAGCCCCAGCCGTAGCGGGTGGTGCAGAAGGCCAGGAATACCAGGCTGCCGAGCGGCAGGATATTGTTGCTGACGAGGAAGTCCTCCAGGTCCAGCACGCAGGTGCCTTTGCCGAGCGGCTCGAAGCTGCTCCAGATGTTGAAGCCGAAAACGCAGGGCAGGGACAGCAGAATCATGCCGATAATAGCGAAGGGGATGAGACGATGGCGGTCACCGCCTGTCAGCTCGCAGATGCTGGAGATAATCATCTCGAAAACAGCGATAACTGTGGACAGCGCTGCAAAGAGCATAAAGAGGAAGAAGAGCGTGCCCCAGATACGTCCGCCGCTCATAGCGTTGAAAACGTTGGGCAGCGTGATGAAGAGCAGGTTCGGACCAGCGTTCGGCTGGATACCAAAGCTGAAGCAGGCCGGGAAGATAATCAGGCCGGCAACGATAGCTACGAAGGTATCGAGGAACATAATCCACAGCGCCTCGTTGGTGAGCTTTTGCTCCTTGCCGATGTAGCTGCCGAAGATGGACAGCGAGCCCATGCCGATGCTCAGCGTGAAGAAGGCCTGGCCCATAGCAGCGAAGATTACCTCGCGCACGCCATGTTCAGCGATTTTGCTGAAGTCAGGATAGAGATAATATCTCAGGCCTTCAGCACTGCCGGGCAGCATGATGGAGTTGATAGCGAGCACCAGTATCAGCAGGATGAGGCAGACCATCATAGACTTTGTGATGCGCTCTACGCCATTTTTTACGCCCAGATAGCAGACGCCGAAGCAGATCATGATAATAATAGCCATGTTGCCTGCCATAGTCAGCGGATCCTGCAGCAGGCCGCCAAAAACTCCGTTGATGCCCTGTGCGTCCAGACCGGTGAGATCGCCTACCGCCATTTTATAGAGGAAGTAGAGCATCCAGCCACTGACGGTGGTGTAGAACATCATGAGGATGATGTTGCCGGCGATGGTGACATATTTGAACAGATGCCATTTAGTTCCCTTTGGCTCGAGCGTGTCGAAGGATTTTGCCGGGCTGCGTCTGCTGGCGCGGCCAACGGCGAACTCTGCTACCATGATGGGCAGGCCCAGCAGTAGCAAAAAGCACAGGTAGATGAGCACAAAGGATGCGCCGCCATATTGACCTGTGACAAAAGGAAAGCGCCAGACGTTGCCTAAACCAATGGCACAGCCGGCAGAAATCAGGATAAATCCTAGGCGTGAAGAAAAGCTTTCACGTTCCATAATAAATATCGACTCCCTTACTGTATGAATAATATTAATAGTATACGCTATTCACTTTGATTTAGCAAGCTTTAGGGTAAGAAAAAAGCTGCCGCAGGGTTAGTGCGACAGCTTAAAGCTCGTTGTATATGCTTATTTAAAGAAGAACGCGTAGTAGCCGTTGAGGAAGATGTAGAGAACAATCAGCGGCAGAATATACGTTGCATAGAAGCGGATCCATTTCGGGAAGCCCACGCCCTTGCCGGTGTCGGCCTCGGCGATGAAGTTATCCCAGCCCCAGCCATAGCGGCTCGTGCAGAAGCCAAGGTAGATAAGGCTTCCCAGCGGCAGCAGGTTGTTGCTGACGAGGAAGTCCTCCAGGTCAAGCACGCAGGTGCCCTTGCCGAGCGGCTGGAAGCTGCTCCAGATGTTGAAGCCAAAAACGCAGGGCAGCGACAGCAGGATGATAGCGACGATGCCAAAGCGGATGGTTTTCTTGCGCTCCCAGCCAGTCAGGTCGCAGATGCAGGAGGTGATGTTCTCGAACACGGCGATAACGGTGGACATAGCTGCAAAGAGCATGAAGAGGAAGAAGAGCGTGCCCCAGATGCGGCCGCCGCTCATAGCGTTAAATACGTTTGGCAGCGTGATGAAGAGCAGGTTCGGGCCGGCGTCAGGCTGAATGCCGAAGCTGAAGCAGGCCGGGAAGATAATCAGGCCGGAAACAATCGCCACGAAGGTATCCAGCGCCATGATATACATCGCTTCACCCGTCAGGCGCTGCTCCTTGCCGATGTAGCTGCCGAAGATAGCGAGCGAGCCGATGCCCAGGCTCAGCGTGAAAAAGGCCTGGCCCATAGCAGCGAAGACAACCTCGCGCACGCCATGCTCCACAACCCTATTGAAATCAGGATAGAGATAATATTTCAGACCGGCTTCACTGCCAGGCAGCATAACGGAGTTGACTGCGAGCACCAGCATGAGCACGAGCAGGCAGGCCATCATGATCTTCGTAATGCGCTCTACGCCATTTTTTACGCCCAAATAGCACACGCCGAAGCAGGAGAGGACAATGGCAATCATGTTGCCGGCCATCGTCACCGGGTCGCTCAGCAGTGCGCCGAAGATGCCGCCGACGCCCTTGGCATCAAGGCCGACGAAGCCGCCTACAGCCATTTTATATAAGTAATACAGCATCCAGCCGCTGACGGTGGTATAGAACATCATGAGGATGACGTTGCCGGCGATGGCGCCATATTTATAAAGATGCCATTTCGTGCCCTTCGGCTCCAGCACATCGAAGGATTTGGCAGCACTGCGCACGCTGGCACGGCCAACGGCGAACTCTGCTACCATGATGGGCAGGCCCAGCAGCAGCAAAAAGCACAGATAGATAAGCACGAAGGAAGCACCGCCGTACTGACCTGTGATGAAGGGGAAGCGCCATACGTTTCCTAAACCGATAGCGCAGCCCGCAGAAATAAGGATAAAGCCTATACGTGAAGAAAAGCTTTCACGTTCCATATACATATCGACCCCTCTCGGAAAATTTATGTATTAATTATACGGGATAGAGCGCTTTTAGGCAAGGCATTCGGAAGATTTTTGTTATATTTTTTAGAAAAAACTTTATATTGATAAAAAGGATGTAAGCTTTTGTACACAAAAAAACTCTGTAACCGAAGTTACAGAGTTTAGTTTCAAGTGGTGGCCCTGGCAGGATTCGAACCTGCGACCTTTTGATTCGTAGTCAAACGCTCTATCCAACTGAGCTACAGAGTCACATCAGCGTTGCTATCGTTTCAAGCAACAATGATATTATAGCGGAAAGTGATGAAGTTGTCAACTACTTTTTTGCTATTTTTTACGATTTTTTTTCGCAGCGGCTTGTGGCGCTGGTTTTTGCGCTCTGTGCTTCTCCAGCCAGCCGCAGTAGATGAAGCAGGCGAGAGCGAAGAGGAAGAAGCCCAGGCTTGTTGCCTGCGCCGACTTCAGGCCGAAGAGCCACGGCTCTGCGTAGTCGCCGCGCAGCATCTCGAGGAAGAAGCGGACAACGGAGTAGAGCATGGCATACATGCAGAGCGCCTGACCGCGGGCGTGCTTGGTCGTGCGGAAGATGAGCAGCAGGGCGAAGATGACAACATCCAGCTGCCCCTCCCAAACCTCTGCCGGCCACAGCGGCATGGCGCCATAGGTTTTGTAGGCCAGCGTGCCCTCAGGATAAAGCAGGCCGAAGCTGCCGCCTGTCGGCGTGCCGAAGGCATCGCCGTTGAGCAGGTTCGCCATACGGCCGATAGACTGGCCAATCAGCAGCGAAGGCGCTATGATGTCGCCAAACTCTACCCAGTCGATGTCGTGCATTTTGCAGTAGGCAATGCCGGCAGCTATGCCTGCAAGCATACCGCCCTGCACAGCCATGCCGCCCTGCCAGACGAAGGGAATCTCCAGCAGATGGTGGCTGTAATAATCCCAATCGAAGAAGAACACGTCCCACAGCCTGCCGCCAATCAGTCCGGCAAAGCCGCCATAAATACCGATATCAAGAACGTGCTGATGCCAGCGGCCATCCTGCTTGGCGAGGAAGTACGCCGTGCCTGTTGCCAAAAAAATCGCTGTGCACAGCATCAGGCCGTACATGCGCACAGGAAAGTCACCTATAAAAAATAAATATTGATGCATTAATTACGCCTCCTGAAAAATCTATTTTCTATTGTAACATATCCGCAGCGTTTTTACAGTGATATTATTGTAATTTTTTGCTGCAAACGCTTGTCAGAGCTACGTTTTGCGGCTTTCAGAAAAAAAGTTGATTTTTTTTGCAAAAAACCCTTGCCAAACTCATCATAACCTGCTATAATAATACTCGTTCCGATGAGCAATCAAACGAACACTCCGGGATGGTGTAATGGTAGCACAAGTGACTCTGGATCATTCGGTCTGGGTTCGAGTCCTAGTCCCGGAGCCAGATGGCGCTATGGTCAAGCGGCTAAGACGTCGCCCTCTCAAGGCGAAATCAAGGGTTCGATTCCCTTTAGCGCTACCACGAAGTTAACGCTGATACTTAGGTATCAGCGTTTTTTTGTATGCAAAAATACTGACCTACAAGTGAGCCTCAGCTCTACAATTACTCCCTCCGTGCATTTGCGCAGCTTCTTATTGCAGTTTAAAAAGAACCAAAGCCTAATGAATACACATTATTTTGCGTAACTCATTAGGCTTTTCGATATTCTTTTACTACTCTGATAAAAGTTCTTGGATTTCTTTACTTGATTTTATGATAGATGTAAGATAGCTTGTCTTTTCATCTATAGAAAAACCTAAGGAGGTCATAATTTTAGCTATCTGAAAATCATCTTTGGCTATAAAGTCTATATCCTTGGTCATATAACTTGCGGCCGTATAAAATTCTACAGCCGAACCACCTACAACCACTAATTCATTGGCAAACTCTTTAGCTAATGAACATATAATAGCAGCTATTAAAATACGCTCATTAACCGGATCAGATAAATTCTCTTCATGTATTCTTTTTATGATATTCTTATCTATATCTTGCATAATTCGTATCCTTTATCTGTCTTTACCAGCTTACCGGAACTAAGCCATTCATTCCACGCTTTACCAGCAGCCAAAACCAATGCTTTTTTCTCCTCAGGAGTCCTTACCCTACCACGAGTACGTTTATAGGTTCTTGCTTCCGGTGTTAAATTCATTAAATCACGTCTTCTTTTTTGCATCCATGCAGATACATCTGTTACCTTATCTATACTCATAATCGGGAAACTCCTCTCTTGATTATATTCTAAAGCAGACATATTTAATAAGCAAACACTTATACTAATCTCCTCAAATAGAGTTTAGCATAAGTAACAGATGATGTCAAAGCCTCCATGCATCTGCGCAGCTTCTTATTGCAATTTGTGAAAAGCTAATTATTAAATTTTGCAAAGGTATCCGGAAATCTGGGTACATATCATATTCTGCGCACTCCAAACCATTGCGCAGCGTCGTCCCAGAAAAATTCAAACTGAATAATTGCGTCGCCAAGGAGTAAGCGGCCGGAATTATTTTCGTTAATTCTGGAATGCAGCTGATGATAGCCATTAAGGTCGTAACCCATAGGCACAAGGCTTTCTAGGGAAATGTATGTCACCCACTGGCCTTCATGCTTGCCGATAATCCAATAGCCGCAGGTTTGCTCATGAGCGCCGGCGGTAGCGTGGATTTCATAAAATGCTTTTTTAGAATTCGTTATGCCGAATTTACGGATAGTATAGCTGGCAGCGTAGGGATCCTTTTCCGTGCTTGCTAAGGCCAGATAGGCAGCTTTTCCGTCCTGGCTCGTCAGCTGCAGAACGCCGTCATCTCGAAGAATAAATTTTGCTTCCTCGTTATCATAACGGATATCAAGCTCGCGAGTATTCATGTAAAGATAAGCGCTTTTATCAGGCGTCAGAAATTCTGCTGCCTGAGCTTGGGGCGGAGCTGCAAAAAAGCACATGATGCCAAGCGCAAGCAGAGAGAAGCAGGAAAATAGTTTTTTACCAAGACGCATAATCATCCACCTCCTAAGCATAGCGGTCATCTTGTTGCTGTAATTATAGCATCTAAAAGAGCTTCTGCCACCACTCTAAGGCTTAAATTTGGGTAGGAGAGGGAGCTTTTACGCAAAATGCAGGCTTTCAGTGTATATTTTTCATGTTTTCGTCCCAAGAATGAATTGTATGATATAATAAAAGCATAAGACGAGGAGGGATTTCTTATGAAAAAATTGATTCTTTGTATTATGTGTCTGCTGATCTGCTCCATTTGCTCTGCTGCGCCTGCGCAGAAGGTTGTGCTGTGGTATCAGGTCCCGGAGGTTATTCTGGAAGCGCAGAATAGTGAAAACGACGTTGAGAAGGGCAAGGCGGAGTTTGAAGCCTTCCTTATGGACAAATATGGCAAACGCTTCCCTGTGCAGCTGCTGAAGCAGGCGCCGGATAAGGAGCTGAAGGCTGAGGATGTGAAGCTGGTTACCCGTCCGAACCTGGTGCCGATTGTTGTGAAGCTTGAGCTGGCCGGCGTGGGCAGCGGCGATAAGCTGGTCGGCAAGTATAGCACTGTTAAGGTTGCGCTGCAGGAGAGCACTGTCGTAGGCAATGAGCTTATCACCTATGATTATGGCATTAAGGAATATGACAGCAGCATGCTGCGTGTTGCCGGTTATGTCGTTGCGAGCGAGGATGATCCGCGCATCAATACGAAGAATGCTGTCAACAAATGCATCACTGAAGCCTGCACGCTGGACACCAAGGTTAACCGCTATGCTGATCCCGCCGGCTATGAAAAGGAGCAGGCTCGTTATAACGGCGAATACCAAAAGCTGCAATAAGCTGCAGTACAATTGAAGAGTATTGCTTAAACCAAATGAGGCTGGGACAAAATCCGGCCTCTTTTGTTGTCATTGTGCTATGATAAGACTAGATATATTGTACTTTCCCTCTTTAAGCTTTTTCCTCATTATGATATAATGAATGAGCAATTATTATTATTGGGAGGGATACGATGAATTCAGTTTTACTGATATCATTGACTGTTATCTTTTCAGTTATTGTGGCTAAGCTGATACTGAAAAAGTATAACGCGATTTTTGTTTTTTTTACTTCCGGCATTGTTATAATGCTGATCGCTAACGCACTTACCGGTACACCTATTTTAGGTAAAGCTACACTTGGTAGTCCGTTGCTTGATGTATTTGGCTTTTTAACACAAAGCTTCAAGAAAAACCTGTCAGGCATAGGCATGATTATTATGAGTGTAACTGGCTACGCTGCTTATATGAAGCATATTCAGGCATCTACTAAATTAGCTTATCTGGCAAGTAATCCGCTTAGTAAAATTAAAAACAAGTACCTTGTTCTTAGCGGCTTGTACATTGTGGGTATGGCGCTGAAGCTTGTAATTACAAGTCAAGCCGGCTTATCTGTTCTGCTTTTGGCGACAGTTTTTCCAATTATGATGGCAATAGGTATTACACCCATAACGGCAGCTTCTGTTTTGTCGCTCATTTGTATTGACTATGGACCGAACGATGGCTCGACTATTTTTATGTCAGGCGTTTTGAAGATGAATGTAGTGGATGTCTTTCTTAAACATCAGATTTATGTTGCAGGAAGCATTATATTAGTATTAGCTATAGTGATACCGCTTTACTATAAATATATGGATGCCCGTGATTTAACTAGAGGAGAATATCAGTCTCAGGAGCTTACTGTATTAGAGAATCCTGCTGTTCCAGGCTATTATGCATTGCTGCCGATTATTCCTTTGGCGATTGTCTTCGCGGATTATTTTATTCCTTCTACGAAGGTAGACGTAATCACGGCTAATATTATGGGTATGTTCGTTACGTTTGTCATAGAATTCTGTCGCCGTCAGGATAAGAGCGAAATTCCTAAGGATATGGTTGTTATTCTGAGAGCTATGGCTGACATTTTTGTCAGTGTAGTTTCCATAATCATCTCTGCTTCCTGCTTTGCGCAAGGCATTAAAATGCTTGGAGGCATCAGCATATTTGCACATTACATTGCGGGTATGGATGGAGCAGTATTTATCATTATGTTAGTGCTCGCACTTTTGACCTTCCTATTTGGTATAATTATGGGCAGTGGTGCAGCGCCGCTTTTTGCTTTCGGTCCATTAACTCCGGAAATCGCCGTGAAGCTTGGCGTGCCGACTGTTACTTTAATCCTGCCGATGGAGATTGCCAGTGCACTTGGCAGAGCAACCTCTCCGGTTTGTGGTGCTATTATTGCTGAGGCAGGTTTTGCTGGTATTGAGCCAATTCAATTAGTTAAACGTTCTGCGCCGCTTTTGGTGTTGGCATTTATCATTAACTGTGCAGCAAGCTATATTTTTAATATTTAAGTAAAAGAGGGAGGCCCTAAAATGGCAAAAGAAAAATTTATTTTAGATTGTGATCCTGGTTCTGATGATGCTATCGCTATTATGCTGGCGCTTTACAGTGAAAAGCTTCAGTTGCAGGCAATTACTACTGTTAACGGTAACCGTATCGTGCCGAAGACAACAGAGAATGCTTTGCGTGTTGTTGAATTTTTAGGTGCAGCTGTGCCTGTATATCGTGGCTGCGAGCATCCGATTATCTGCAATCAGATTCCGACGCGTAAGCCTAATCTGCCGCGAGTAACCTTAAATGATTGTCATGGTGACTTTTTGCCCATGCCGGAGGCGACAATTAAACCTCAGCCTGAGCATGCTGTCTTTTTCCTTGTCAAAGCCTTTATGGAGGCTACTGAGCCTTTGACGCTTGTTGCCACAGGTCCGTTGACTAATATTGCTATGGCTCTTCGCATTGAACCAAGATTAGAAGAAAAGATTAAAAAGATGGTAATTATGGGTGGCGGACATACTGGTTGTAATGCTAGCGCTGCTGCTGAATTCAATTTCTATGCTGATCCTGAGGCTGCTAAAATTGTTATGGACAGCAAAATTCCTAAGGTTATTTTACCGTTGGATGCTACCTGGCGTGCCTGCATTACTGATGAAGAATGTGAACAGCTGCGTGCCTTGGGGACTCCGGCTGCTGAAAAAGCTGCCACGCTGCAAATGCTGCGCATTAATAATTTAAAGGTTAATGACGTTTCGCCTGAAAACTATGAACTGCGCCATACAGCAGGTACTGTAGGTGAAAAGGTTCTGTATCGTTATGATAATCATATGGCACCGATTCATGATGCACTGGCTGTTGCTTATCTGATTGATCCCAGTGTTATTACTGAGCTGGCAGATGCAAACGTAGATATTGATATTTCCGGAGGCATTTGCGATGGTCGTATGGTTGCAGATTTCCATAACACCAAGAAGGGTGCAGCACCTGTAACTGCTAAGGTCGCTTTGAATGCAGACGCCAAAAAATTTGTCGCTATGCTGATGCATAACCTTGGCAAAAAAGAGCTTGATAACTAAAAAATGCCTGACAACTAGCATGTGATAGTTGTTGCGCAAATAAAAAGGCCTGCAAATTACTAGACTTCTATTAGTCTATGTAGCTTGCAGGGCTTTTATTATGTTCTTTAATTGAAGATAAACGAAAACAAAGGCTTAGGATAAGCGTCTTTATCAGGTCATTTTTTGTGTGCAGTCAGCGCAAAATTTGTAAAGCTGCGCTAGTGATTTTTTTGCTGCTTCATGATATAATCATCAGGATAGAATTATATGAGACTTTTTGCAAAGGAGCGGTACCATGTTTAAAAAACTTCAGGGTGTTGATCTTGTTCCTGTATATGATCACGCCAAGGCCAGACTTTATCGGTTGGATGCCGATAAGCTGAACAATCATTATTATATTGTGACTAGTGCTACAACGCGTCATCTGCTTAACTCTCCGGAGGTTGTAGGCTTTGAAAACTATGACCGTATGTGTAACCCTACCAAGACTGTGCTTGACTTTTTCAACAAGAAGGGTTTGATTACCTCTGCCAATATTTTGACGATTTTGCGCGGCGGCTTAAACTATCCGCTGGAGGAATGCTGCTATCGTGCAGGCATTTCTGTCAACGATATGAGCTTTTTGTCCTGCGAAAGAGTATTTGACGGCGAGCTTATTTCCGGTCTGGATATCAAATACAAGAAGCTGAGCATTATTGATGGCGGCACCTTGATTATCGGCGATATTATTGCAACGGGCGATACGCTGGTGAAGTGCCTGAAGTATATTGTGAAGGAATATCGTACTGCCGGTGCGCGTCTGCGCAATATCGTGTTCTTCACCATCGGCGGCAATATGGGCATCACTGTGCTGGAGAACCTGACCGAGGAGCTGCGCGAGTATTGGCCTGATTTTGAAGGCTTCTACTGCGTATATCACGAGGGCATTTTCAGCACCTATAAGGAAAAGGGCGTTACGGGCATCAATCTGCCCTTCGTCGACTTCTATTGGAAGGACAGCGTGCTGGCGCCGGAATATCGCGAGCAGACGCTGAACGATGATGATGCGCTGTTTGAGAAATGCACTATTTATGATGGCGGTGCGCGTCGTTATGAGATTCCCGAGCATTACCATGAGGTTATGGAGTATTGGGAAGGCTTGGACGCGATTGCGGATACCGTTGATTTCGCAGCGTTTACTGATGAAAAGTTTGGCTATAAAACTCCGCTGAGCTATGAAGCATGGCTGGAGGAAAACCATTATCACAAAATCGACGAAGAGGTTGCAAAGCGACTTTATGCTCAGGAGCTGGCTTATCTTGAGAATAATAAGAAGAGAACCTTGAAGGAGATTACGACGCGCCGCATTGCAGAGTTTAAGGCGGCTGTGGGCAAATATGTTGGTTTATAATTTTTATCTGGCTTAAATTTCGAGGGGGTTCCTATGAGTACAAAAGAAAAGGTTGTTGATTTAGATTTTACCAGTACGTTTGTGCCGGTGATTCACCGTCGCGGTCTGCTGACGATGTTTATGATTATGCTGGGCTTCACGTTCTTCTCCGCGAGCATGTGGGTTGGTCAGCAGCTCGCCAAAGGTCTGGATTTTTACGGCTTTATCGGCGCGCTCGTTGTCGGCGGCCTGATTTTGGGCGCGTACACCGGTGCCTTGGGCTTTATTGGTGCGGAAAGCGGCTTGTCGCTTGACCTTTTGGCGCAGCGCAGCTTTGGCGTGAAGGGCAGCTATCTGCCGAGTGCGATGATCAGCTTTACGCAGGCTGGCTGGTTCGGTGTAGGTCTGGCGATGTTTGCGATTCCTGTGGCGAAGGCTTTGTTTGGCGACAGCGAGGTCGTGATGTACGGCATGGTTTTCTTTGCCGGTGTCTGCATGACAGCGACTGCTTATTTTGGTATTAAAAGCTTGACGGCAATTTCTTATATCGCTGTGCCCTGCGTAGCGATTCTTGGCTCTGCGGCTATGTTTATGGCTGTGGCGCAGGGCGAGGGCACGATTGTGGAGCAGTTTGCGAAAAGCAGCGGCGATTTGACGGTTATCAGCGGCGCTGGTCTTGTTGTCGGCTCCTTCGTTTCCGGCGGCAGCGCAACGCCGAACTTCACGCGCTTTGCGAAGGACGGCAAAACCGGCTTCTGGACTACGGTGGCAGCGTTCTTCATCGGCAACAGCCTGATGTTCTGCTTCGGTGCTGTTTCCTCCATCTTCGTTGGCGGTGATGCTAACGATATTTTCGATGTTATGCTGAAGCTGGGCCTGTTTTGGACGGCTGTGCTGGTTTTGGGCCTGAATATCTGGACTACGAATGATAATGCGCTGTATTCTACCGGCCTGGGCCTGGCGAATATCACCGGCTTCAGCAAGAAGCATATGGTGCTGTTCTCCGGTACGCTGGGCACTGTGCTGGCAGTGTGGCTGTATAATAACTTCTGTCCGTTCCTGGGCATGCTGAATGCAACGCTGCCGCCGATTGGTATTATTCTGGTGCTGAGCTATTTCATGAACCGCGAAAAATATCAGCCGGGCGTGAAGGTTGAGCTGAAGCAGGTGGAGTGGGGCAGCGTTATCGGCGTTGTGGCCGGCGCTGTTGTTGCTAATCTCCTGCCGTATGGCATTGCTTCTATCAACGGCATGGCGGTGGCTGCTGTCTGCTATATCATCGGCAGCAAGCTGAGCAAGTAAAATTTTATCTTTGAGCAATCGAGTAGGAGGTAGGTAATTAGTTTACCTACCGACCTCTCACACCACCGT
>ERZ1026901.68-NODE-68-length-88961-cov-12.365397_pt1 | contig 88961 bp, 69 predicted proteins | sample MGYA00380179_ERZ1026901 | MGnify/ENA primary metagenome ERZ1026901 (study PRJEB33269, sample SAMEA4719815) | human gut metagenome | biome: human-associated habitat; feature: organic feature; material: feces | place: Cameroon | collected 2013-10 ... | reverse complement strand
AATTTATATAACGTATATTTCCACTCGAATCATTCATAAAAAGGATGATTACGCCGTAACAGTTAACGTATCGGGATCATGAAAAGGAATTCACCCTATGAGCATCAAAAAAGCACTATTAAGCATGTTTATAACATTGCCACTCTGGGTATTGACTGGGTGTGACTATATTGAGAAAGCGAATCTGATCGACGATCTTGCCAAACAGCAAGAATTGCAAAAAAGTAAAATAGAGATTCTTGAAAAAGAACAAGAACAATATAAAAGAAAAATAGAAATTATTGAAAATCAACAAATTAATATTGCAAACACCACTAAAGTGCTGGCGGGTGTAGTAAAGACGGTCAAAGACAAACAGGACGAATTTGTCTTCACCGAATTTAACCCAGCACAAACAAAATACTTCATTTTAAACAATGGCTCGGTTGGTTTGGCAGGCCGGGTGCTGGCTATTGATGCGGTTGAAAATGGCAGTGTTATTCGTATTTCGCTGGTCAACCTATTAAGCGTTCCCGTATCAAATATTGGCTTTCAAGCTACATGGGGCAATGAAAGACCCACCGATGCCAAAGCGCTGGCAAAGTGGCAGCAACTGCTTTTTAACACCACCATGAACTCCACACTGCAATTAATGCCTGGTCAATGGCAAGACATTAATCTGACATTAAAAGGCGTTTCGCCTAATAACCTGAAGTATCTGAAGTTGTCCATCAATATGGCCAATCTCCAGTTTGACACTGTTCAACCTGCTGAAACCCGGCAGCGGAAAAGCAAAAAATAAATGCAGCTTCTGCGCTTATATCAAGGAATAGAGAGCACCAATAATGAACAAAATTTTTAAAGTTATCTGGAATCCAGCCACCGGGAGTTACAGCGTTGCCAGCGAAACGGCGAAGAGTCGTGGAAAAAAGAGCGGGCGTAGTAAGCTGTTAATTTCTGCGCTAGTTGCGGGGGGGTTATTGTCGTCGTTTGGGGCCAGCGCAGGAAACCAGTGGGGTACTGGCGTTAATACAACTGGTACTGTGGGTAATTTGTGGATTGCCCTCGGTGAAGGCTCTCAAGCATCAACAGATGTGTTTAACACATCATCTATTGCAATTGGTCCATATGCTAAGGCTCTGGAGTCAGGAGCGACAGCTATTGGCTATAACAGTTCTGCAGGCAATTGGGCGCTAGCTGTGGGGCAAAACAGTAATGCTTCAGGCGATAGATCGATGGCAATAGGCAACACAGCCATTTCTACTGGTCAATTTGCAACGGCTTTTGGGGGGGCGGCAACAGCAGAAGGGGTAGCTTCTATTGCTTTCGGAAGAGAATCGAAAGCAACAAAGGACTACGCCACTGCGCTTGGGTATAAATCTAACGCAAATGGATTATATAGCCTTGCAATAGGTAAAGAGGCGCAAACCACCGGTGATGACAGCCTCGCTTTAGGCAGACAATCTCTCGCCAGCGCCGCAAACGCGATTGCGATTGGCGCTGATACAGAAGCCGCTGAAAATGCTACCGCCATTGGCAATAGCGCGAAGGCAAAAGGGACTAATAGCATGGCCCTGGGGTCCGGAAGCCTTGCCGATAAAACCAATACTATCGCGTTGGGCAATGGCAGCCAGGCTTTGGCAGATAGCGCAATTGCCATAGGTCAGGGCAGCAAAGCTAATGGCACGGATGCTATCGTTCTGGGTAATGGCAGCCAGTCGAGTGGCTTAAACTCTATTGCCTTAGGTAAAACCAGTGTTGTAACGGGCGATAACAGTCTTGCGCTTGGTAGTAACACCAGTGCCAACGGTATTAACGCCGTCGCGTTGGGGGCAGGTTCGATTGCGGATCTGGACGATAGCGTTTCTGTCGGCAATGACTCATTAAAACGCAAGATCGTGAATGTGAAAAATGGCACCATCAAAGCTGACAGCAATGACGCCATTAATGGCTCGCAGCTTTATGCCATCAGCGACTCGGTAGCAAAACGACTGGGTGGAGGCGCATCGGTAAACGTTGACGACGGTACAGTTAAAGCCCCCGCCTACAACTTAAAAAATGGTAACAAAAATAACGTTGGCGATGCGCTCACTGTACTTGATGAAAACACTCTGCAATGGGACCAAACCAATGGCAAATACAGCGCTGCCCATGGCAACAACGCCACTAGCAAAATCACCAATGTCACCGCTGGCGACCTCTCTGACACCAGCACCGACGCCGTCAACGGTTCTCAGCTGAAAGCGACCAAGGACGATGTGGCGGCAAACACCACCAATATCACTAACCTGACGAGCGAAGTGGCTGGCAACACCACTAATATCACTAACCTGACTGATACGGTGACTAACCTCGGTGAAGACGCCCTGAAATGGGACGATGCCGCAGGCGCATTCACCGCTGCACGCGGCACCAACGCCACCAACAAAATCACTAACGTCACCGCTGGCGAGCTCTCTGACACCAGCACCGACGCCGTTAATGGTTCTCAGCTGAAATCGACCAAGGACGATGTGGCGACCAACACCACCAATATCACTAATCTGACGAGCGAAGTGGCTGGCAACACCACCAATATCACTAACCTGACTGATACGGTGACTAACCTCGGTGAAGACGCCCTGAAATGGGACGACGCCGCAGGCGCATTCACCGCTGCACACGGCACTAACGCCGCCAACAAAATCAGCAACGTACAAGCTGGCATAGTCTCCTCTGACAGCACTGACGCCATTAATGGCTCACAACTTTACGGTTTGGCTGATTCATTCACGTCCTATCTGGGTGGTGGGGCTGATATTAGCGATACAGGTGTATTAACCGGGCCAACCTATAGTATTGGCGGCACTGACTACACTAACGTCGGGGATGCTCTGGCTGCGATTAACACTTCATTTAGTGATTCTCTCGGTGATGCTCTGCTCTGGGATACAACCGCAGGCAAATTCAGCGCCAAACACGGCATTAATAATGATCCCAGTGTAATCACTGATATTGCAAACGGTGCAGTCTCGTCCACCAGTAGCGACGCTATTAACGGTTCACAGCTTTATGGCGTTAGTGACTACATTGCCGATGCTCTGGGCGGGAACGCTGTGGTGAATGCGGACGGCAGTATCACCACACCGACTTATGCCATCGCTGGCGGCAGTTACAGCAACGTTGGTGACGCACTGGAAGCGATCGATACCACACTGGATGACGCCCTGCTCTGGGATGCAACAGCCAATGACGGTGCTGGTGCATTCAGCGCCGGTCGTGGGGTAGATAACACTGCCAGTAAGATTACTAACGTCGCAAATGGTGCAATCTCTGCCACCAGCAGCGACGCGATTAACGGCTCACAACTCTATACCACTAATAAATATATCGCAGATGCTCTGGGCGGTGATGCAGAAGTTAACGCTGACGGTACTATCACTGCGCCGACTTACACCATTGCGAATGCCGAGTACAACAATGTCGGTGACGCTCTGGATGCGCTTGATGAGAACGCGCTGCTGTGGGATGCAACGGCCAATAACGGCGAAGGTGCTTACAATGCCAGTCATGACGGCGAAGCCAGCATTATCACAAACGTTGCTGATGGTAACATTGGTGAAGATAGCACCGATGCTATCAACGGTTCTCAGCTGTTTAACACCAATATGCTGATCCAGCAGAACAGCGAAGTCATCAATCAGCTTGCCGGTAACACCAGTGAAACCTACATCGAAGAAAATGGTGCAGGTATTAACTATGTGCGTACCAATGACACCGGTTTAACCTTCACCGATGCCAGCGCAGCAGGTATTGGCTCTACCGCCGTGGGGTATAACTCTGTGGCCAAAGGTGATAGCAGCGTGGCCATGGGTTATAACTCTGTTGCCAAAGGCGATAGCAGCGTGGCCATGGGTTATAACTCTGTTGCCAAAGGCGATAGCAGCGTGGCCATCGGTCAGGACAGCTACAGTGACGTTGATACAGGTATCGCTCTTGGTAGCAGTTCCGTTTCCAGCCGTGTAATAGTTAAAGGTTCTCGTGACACCAGCGTGTCGGAAGAAGGTGTTGTGATTGGTTATGACACAACTGACGGTGAACTGCTTGGCGCATTGTCGATCGGTGACGATGGTAAATATCGTCAAATCATCAATGTTGCCGATGGTTCTGAAGCCCATGATGCCGTTACGGTTCGCCAGTTGCAGAATGCGATTGGTGCAGTAGCCACCACGCCGACCAAATACTATCACGCCAACTCAACGGCTGAAGACTCACTGGCAGTCGGTGAAGACTCGCTGGCAATGGGCGCAAAAACCATCGTTAATGGTAATGCAGGTATTGGTATCGGCCTGAACACTTTAGTTCTGGCAGATGCGATTAACGGTATTGCTATCGGTAGCAACGCGCGTGCAAACCATGCAAACAGCATTGCAATGGGTAATGGTTCTCAAACTACCCGTGGCGCACAAACTGGCTACACCGCCTACAACATGGATGCACCGCAGAACTCTGTGGGTGAATTCTCCGTAGGTAGCGAAGACGGTCAACGTCAGATCACCAACGTCGCGGCTGGTTCGGCTGATACCGATGCGGTCAACGTGGGTCAATTGAAAGTAACGGATGCGCAGGTTTCCCAGAATACCCAGAGCATTACTAACCTGAACAATCAGGTGACGAATCTGGATACTCGCGTGACCAATATCGAGAACGGTATTGGCGATATCGTAACCACAGGTAGCACCAAGTACTTCAAGACCAACACCGATGGCGTAGATGCTAACGCCCAGGGTAAAGACAGTGTGGCGATTGGTTCTGGATCCATTGCTGCCGCTGACAACAGCGTCGCTCTGGGTACAGGCTCCGTGGCCAACGAAGAAAACACAATCTCTGTGGGTTCTTCTACCAACCAGCGCCGTATCACCAACGTTGCTGCCGGTGTTAATGCCACTGATGCGGTTAACGTTTCGCAACTGAAGTCTTCCGAAGCAGGTGGCGTTCGCTACGACACCAAAGCTGATGGCTCTATCGACTACAGCAACATCACTCTCGGTGGCGGCAATGGCGGTACGACTCGCATCAGCAACGTTTCTGCGGGCGTGAACAACAACGACGCAGTGAACTATGCACAGTTGAAGCAAAGTGTGCAGGAAACGAAGCAATACACCGATCAGCGCATGGTTGAGATGGATAACAAACTGTCCAAAACCGAAAGCAAGTTGAGCGGTGGTATCGCTTCCGCAATGGCAATGACCGGTCTGCCGCAGGCTTACACGCCGGGAGCCAGCATGGCCTCTATTGGTGGTGGTACTTACAACGGCGAATCGGCTGTTGCTTTAGGTGTGTCGATGGTGAGCGCCAATGGTCGTTGGGTCTACAAATTACAAGGTAGTACCAATAGCCAGGGTGAATACTCCGCCGCACTCGGTGCCGGTATTCAGTGGTAATGATCCATTAAAGAATGGGTAAACGCCAAATTGCGTGATGCGCTGCGCTTATCAGACCTACGGGATGATTCAGCACATTCCTGTAGGACGGATAAGGCGTTCACGCCGCATCCGGCAAAATAAGGCGCACCAGATCAACAATCTGAGGGCAATTCCCTGATGGGAATTGCCCTTTTCTTTACAGACATCTCCCTCACTCCAAATTGGCCCTACCAATTCTTCGCTTATCTGACCTCTGGTTCACAGTTCCCCAATTAAAACTCACATCAATGTTGCCAATGCATAACATTTAGTTAACTATTCATTGTCATTATCCCTACACAACACAATTGGCAGTGCCACTTTTACACAACGTGTGACACGGAGATGAGCAACAGACTCATCACGCGGCGTGTGTGGACTGCAGGAGACCTGCAATGAATCTCTGGCAACAAAACTATGATCCCGCCGGGAATATCTGGCTTTCCAGCCTGATAGCATCGCTTCCCATTCTGTTTTTCTTCTTTGCGCTGATTAAGCTCAAACTGAAAGGATACGTCGCCGCCTCGTGGACGGTGGCAATCGCCCTTGCCGTGGCTTTGCTGTTCTATAAAATGCCGGTCGCTAACGCGCTGGCCTCGGTGGTTTATGGCTTCTTCTACGGTTTGTGGCCCATCGCGTGGATCATTATTGCAGCGGTGTTCGTCTATAAGATCTCGGTGAAAACCGGGCAGTTTGACATCATCCGCTCGTCTATTCTTTCGATAACCCCTGACCAGCGCCTGCAAATGCTGATCGTCGGTTTCTGTTTCGGCGCGTTCCTCGAAGGGGCCGCAGGATTTGGCGCACCGGTAGCAATTACCGCCGCATTGCTGGTCGGCCTGGGCTTTAAACCGCTGTACGCCGCCGGGCTGTGCCTGATTGTTAACACCGCGCCAGTAGCATTCGGTGCGATGGGTATTCCGATTCTGGTCGCCGGGCAGGTAACAGGCATCGACAGCTTTGAGATTGGCCAGATGGTGGGGCGTCAGCTACCGTTTATGACCATTATCGTGCTGTTCTGGATTATGGCGATTATGGACGGCTGGCGCGGTATCAAAGAAACCTGGCCTGCGGTCGTGGTTGCGGGCGGCTCGTTTGCCATCGCTCAATACCTCAGCTCTAACTTCATTGGGCCGGAACTGCCAGACATTATCTCTTCGCTGGTATCACTGCTCTGCCTGACGCTGTTCCTCAAACGCTGGCAGCCGGTGCGCGTATTCCGTTTTGGTGATTTGGGGGCGTCACAGGTTGATATGACGCTGGCCCACACCGGTTACACCGCGGGTCAGGTATTACGTGCCTGGACACCGTTCCTGTTCCTGACCGCTACCGTAACACTGTGGAGTATCCCGCCGTTTAAAGCCCTGTTCGCATCGGGTGGCGCGCTGTATGAGTGGGTGATCAATATTCCGGTGCCGTACCTCGATAAACTGGTTGCCCGTATGCCGCCAGTGGTCAGCGAAGCGACAGCTTACGCCGCCGTGTTTAAGTTCGACTGGTTCTCTGCTACCGGTACCGCCATTCTTTTTGCTGCCCTGCTCTCAATTGTCTGGCTGAAGATGAAACCATCTGACGCTATCAGCACCTTCGGCAGCACGCTGAAAGAACTGGCTCTGCCTATCTACTCCATCGGTATGGTGCTGGCATTCGCCTTTATTTCGAACTATTCCGGACTGTCATCAACACTGGCGCTGGCACTGGCGCATACCGGTCATGCATTCACCTTCTTCTCGCCGTTCCTCGGCTGGCTTGGGGTATTCCTGACCGGGTCGGATACGTCATCTAATGCTTTGTTTGCCGCTTTGCAGGCTACCGCCGCACAACAAATTGGCGTTTCTGACCTGTTGCTGGTTGCTGCCAACACCACCGGTGGTGTCACCGGCAAAATGATCTCTCCGCAATCTATCGCTATCGCCTGTGCGGCGGTAGGACTGGTGGGCAAAGAGTCTGATTTGTTCCGCTTTACTGTCAAACACAGCCTGATCTTCACCTGTATGGTGGGCGTGATCACCACGCTTCAGGCCTATGTCTTAACGTGGATGATTCCTTAATGATTGTTTTACCCAGACGCCTGTCAGACGAGGTTGCCGATCGTGTGCGGGCGCTGATCGATGAAAAAAACCTGGAGGCGGGCATGAAATTGCCCGCTGAACGTCAACTGGCAATGCAACTCGGTGTGTCGCGAAATTCACTGCGCGAGGCGCTGGCGAAACTGGTGAGCGAAGGTGTGCTGCTCAGTCGACGCGGCGGCGGGACGTTTATTCGCTGGCGTCATGACACATGGTCGGAGCAAAACATCGTCCAGCCGTTGAAAACGCTGATGGCCGATGATCCGGATTACAGTTTCGATATTCTGGAAGCCCGCTACGCCATAGAAGCCAGCACCGCGTGGCATGCAGCAATGCGCGCCACGCCTGGCGAAAAAGAGAAAATTCAGCTTTGCTTTGAAGCAACACTCAGCGAAGACCCGGATCTCGCCTCACAAGCGGACGTTCGTTTTCATCTGGCGATTGCCGAAGCCTCACATAACATTGTGTTGCTGCAAACCATGCGTGGTTTCTTCGATGTCTTGCAATCCTCAGTGAAGCATAGCCGTCAGCGGATGTATCTGGTGCCCCCGGTTTTTTCACAACTGACCGAACAACATCAGGCTGTCATTGACGCCATTTTTGCCGGTGATGCTGACGGGGCGCGTAAAGCAATGATGGCGCACCTTAGCTTTGTTCACACCACCATGAAACGATTCGATGAAGATCAAGCTCGCCATGCACGCATTACCCGCCTGCCTGGTGACCATAATGAGAATTCGAGGGAGAAAAACGCATGATTATTTCCGCAGCCAGCGATTATCGCGCCGCAGCACAACGCATTCTGCCGCCATTCCTGTTCCACTATATGGATGGGGGGGCATATTCTGAATACACCCTGCGCCGCAACGTGGAAGATTTGTCAGAGGTGGCGCTGCGCCAGCGAATTCTGAAAAACATGTCCGACTTAAGCCTGGAAACGACGCTGTTTAATGAGAAATTGTCGATGCCGGTGGCGCTAGGTCCGGTAGGTTTGTGTGGCATGTATGCGCGACGCGGCGAAGTTCAGGCCGCAAAAGCGGCGGATGCACATGGCATTCCGTTTACTCTCTCGACCGTTTCTGTTTGCCCAATTGAAGAAGTCGCCCCCGCCATCAAGCGTCCGATGTGGTTCCAGTTATATGTGCTGCGCGATCGCGGCTTTATGCGTAACGCGCTGGAGCGTGCAAAAGCGGCAGGCTGTTCAACTCTGGTCTTCACTGTGGATATGCCAACGCCTGGTGCGCGTTACCGTGATGCGCACTCTGGAATGAGCGGCCCGAACGCGGCAATGCGCCGCTACTTGCAGGCGGTAACGCATCCGCAATGGGCGTGGGATGTGGGCCTGAATGGTCGTCCGCATGATCTCGGTAATATCTCGACTTATCTCGGCAAACCGACCGGACTGGAAGATTACATCGGCTGGCTGGGGAATAACTTCGATCCTTCTATCTCATGGAAAGACCTTGAGTGGATCCGCGATTTCTGGGATGGCCCGATGGTGATCAAAGGGATCCTCGACCCAGAAGATGCGCGTGATGCGGTACGTTTTGGCGCAGATGGCATTGTGGTTTCTAACCACGGTGGCCGCCAGCTGGACGGTGTACTCTCTTCTGCCCGTGCGTTGCCTGCTATTGCAGATGCGGTGAAAGGTGATATCGCCATTCTGGCAGATAGCGGCATTCGTAACGGGCTTGATGTCGTGCGTATGATTGCACTCGGTGCCGATACTGTACTGCTGGGTCGTGCTTTCCTGTATGCGCTGGCAACGGCGGGCCAGGCGGGCGTGGCAAATCTGCTGAATCTGATCGAAAAAGAGATGAAAGTGGCAATGACACTGACTGGCGCAAAATCGATCAGTGAAATTACGCAAGATTCGCTGGTGCAGGGGCTGGGTAAAGAGTTGCCTGCGGCGCTGGCTCCGATGGCGAAAGGGAATGCGGCTTAAGAGTTAGATGAATATCTGCTATCCTGCCCCCGCACTAAGGGGGCAGTATGCTAAACATCGTACTTTACGAACCAGAAATTCCGCCAAATACTGGCAACATCATCCGTCTTTGCGCCAACACCGGCTTTCGCCTGCATATCATCGAACCGATGGGATTTGCCTGGGACGACAAGCGCCTGCGCCGCGCAGGACTGGACTACCACGAATTTACCGCCGTTACGCGTCATCATAACTATGCAGCGTTCCTGGAAGCAGAAAATCCCCAGCGTCTGTTTGCCCTCACCACGAAAGGCACACCCGCACACAGCGCCGTAAGTTATCAGGATGGCGACTATCTGATGTTTGGCCCGGAAACACGCGGCCTGCCCGCGAGCATTCTCGATGCCCTGCCCGCTGAACAAAAAATTCGCATTCCAATGGTGCCGGACAGCCGCAGCATGAACCTGTCCAATGCGGTGTCGGTCGTGGTGTATGAAGCCTGGCGGCAGCTGGGGTATCCGGGAGCGGTGTTGAGAGATTAGTTACTGTATGCCGGATAGATGATTACATCGCATCTGGCACAATCACAGGACGTCAGATCCCATCCCCATATTCAAACGTATGGTTAATGCCGTTGAAATGCTGATCCATATCCATTGATGGCTTATCGCTGTCTGGTTTACCGACAATGCGTGCCGGAACGCCAGCGGCGGTGGTATGTGGCGGTACCGGTTGCAGCACCACGGAACCTGCGCCAATCTTCGCACCGCGCCCAACTTCAATATTGCCGAGAATTTTCGCGCCTGCGCCAATCATCACGCCTTCACGAATTTTCGGGTGACGGTCTCCACCAGATTTACCCGTACCGCCAAGGGTAACGGATTGCAGAATCGACACATCGTTTTCAATCACCGCAGTTTCACCCACCACAATGCCCGTCGCGTGGTCGAGCATGATACCGCGACCAATTTTTGCCGCCGGATGAATATCCACCTGGAACGTCACAGAAACCTGGTTTTGCAGAAAAATAGCCAGTGCGCGACGGCCCTGATTCCACAGCCAGTGACCGATGCGATAGGCCTGCAAGGCATGAAAACCTTTCAGATATAACAATGGGGTTGAGTATTTATCGACTGCCGGGTCGCGGGTACGCACTGCCTGAATATCACAGGCCGCAGAAGCAATCATTTCCGGGTCGGCGGCGTAGGCTTCTTCCACCACTTCGCGGATAGCAATGGCAGGCATAATTGGCGATGACAGCTTGTTCGCCAGCATGTAGCTCAGTGCACTGCCCAGGTTTTCGTGCTTGAGTAGCGTCGCGTGGTAAAAACTGGCCAGCATTGGCTCACAGTCCGCCAGCGTTCTGGCTTCAGCTTTAATATTGTTCCAGACAATTTCCAGTTCTTCACACGACATTGCTTACTCCACACGATGAGATAATGACCGGCCCGTTCTGCGCGGGCCGGGTCATAGCGGTAACAAAGGTTCCCTGGTTTTAGTGGCTACTGCGCTCGTCCTTGCGTGCACGACCTAATAACGTCAATGCTGCCTCGCGCGCGTTTTTTCCGCAATATAATACTTGATAAATTTCCTCGGTTATTGGCATTTCAACGCCGAAGCGATGCGCCAGTTCGCGGACTTCTTTCGTATTGCGGTAGCCTTCAACCACCTGACCAATCTTCTCCTGCGCGCTTTGTACATCCATGCCCTGACCGAGCATCATGCCAAAACGGCGGTTACGCGACTGGTTGTCGGTACAGGTAAGTACCAGATCACCCAGCCCCGCCATGCCCATAAAGGTGGCAGGATCGGCCCCCAGCGCCGCGCCAAGACGCGACATCTCAGCCAGCCCACGAGTGATCAGCGCCGTACGCGCATTCGCACCAAAACCGATACCATCGGACATCCCCGCGCCAATGGCAATGACGTTTTTCACCGCGCCGCCAAGTTGCACGCCAATGAAATCCGGGTTGCTGTAAACGCGGAAACTTTTACCACAGTGCAGCAACTGCTGAAGATCATCAGCAAAGGTTTGGTCGGTAGAGGCCAACGAAATAGCCGTCGGTAAACCTGCCGCCAGTTCTTTCGCAAACGTTGGGCCAGAGATAACCGCCAGCGGAATTTGATCGCCTAACGCCTCACGCGCCACGTCCTGTAACAAACGTCCGGTTTCCGCTTCCAGCCCTTTGGTCGCCCACACCAGCCGCGCATCAGGGCGCATCAGCGGTTTAATCTGGCGCAGCACTTCACCAAAGACATGGCTTGGCACGACGACAAGAATATTACGGCTGGCTGCCAGTGCGGTAGCGAGATCGCTTTCAAGATGGAGCGTATCGGGAAAAGGCACATCGGGGAGAAACGCGGCGTTACAGCGGTCGCGTTCAAGCGTCGCGATATGTTCAGGGTCATGGCCCCAGAGGACAACCTCGTGGCCATTTCTTGCCAGGGTAATGGCAAGAGCGGTGCCGTACGAGCCGGCACCGATCACAGTCATTGAAGCATTACGTTGGTTCATCAGGCATCCTGATGTTCTTCAGTACCTTCGCCAGCCTGCTGCTGCAAATAGTTCATGAACAGCGCATCGAAGTTAACCGGCGCAAGGTTCAGTTGCGGGAATGTACCGCGGGATACCATGCTGGTGATGCACTCACGAGCATACGGGAACAGAATGTTCGGGCAGTATGCGCCCAGGCAATGTGCCATCTGGGTGCCTTCGATACCCGCGATGGAGAAAATACCGCCCTGCTGCACTTCGCACAGGAACGCAGTTTCTTCACCCAGGGATGCCGTTACGGTAACACGCAGTACCACTTCGTAAACGTCATCTGCCAGTTGAGAAGATGCCGTATCAAGATCAAGTTTAACTTCTGGCTGCCAATCTTTCTGGAAAACGTGCGGCGCGTTTGGCGCTTCGAAAGAAATATCCTTGGTATAAATACGCTGGATCTGGAAAGTCATTTCAGTGTTGTTTTGTTCTGACATGTGTAGAAAACCCTTAAGTGTTGTCCTTCAATACTGCGCAATGTAATGCCAACGTTCACACGTTATTTCAGCAGGGGATCCAGTCCACCACGTGCATCCAATGCATACAAGTCATCACAGCCGCCAATGTGCTGTGCGTCAATAAAAATCTGGGGAACCGTGGTGCGACCGCTGCGTTTGATCATCTCTTCACGCTTAGCGGCGTTGCCATCGATCGGCAACTCCTGAAAACTCACACCCTTGCTGCTCAGCAGTGCTTTCGCACGATGGCAATACGGGCAGGTTTCTTTGGTATAGATTTCAACATTGGCCATAAATTAGCTCCTGTTTTTTTACCCTGAAATTTCATGTTGCAGGGCGGCAGCAAAATGGAGTGTCCCCAGAAGCTTATAACAATAAGTCTCAGGGGGCCTAATTGCAGCTAACGGCCTGCATCATGAAAGACGACAGGTAAATTATTTGCCGCGCACCAGAGGCAAGTTCTCGCCAGCCCAGCCAGCGACGCCCTCTTTCAGCACGAATACTTGCGCAAAACCTGCTTTCGTCAGCGCGTTTGCAGGCTCCTGGCACTGCATGCCAGAACCGTCTACCACGATAACCGGCTTGTCTTTGTGCTTCTCAAGCTCACCAACATTATTGGCTTTGATTTCGCTCGGCAACAGATTGATAGAACCTGCGATATGGCCTTTACGGAAGTCATCACGCTGACGTAAATCCACAACCACAGCGTCTTCTTTGTTGATCAGACGTGTAGCTTCACCACGAGTAATCACCTTCACTTTCGAGGTCAGGCTCTTAAACGTAGTCACAAGAACCGCCACCAGTAACGCGATCCAGGCGATACTCAGTATGGGATGACGGCCAACAAATTGCATAATTTCTTGCATGGGGGGTAACAACTCCCGACGTAGTGATTAAAAAAACCAGGAAAGGAGTATACCTGCGCGGTGCGGCAAATACAGCCAGCGCGTTAACTGGAATGCAATTTTGCGGGGTGCTACGAAAAAAAAGCGTAAATCTGGCATCGGCTTGCCGCGAGCGGTCGTATATTTTGATCTTCAGAGGCTATTTTATCGATTCAGCTGTAGTAAAATTACGCAAATTTTGACTCTTGAGTATGAGGTTGTCGCAATGTCGGTTTCTAAAAAACCTATGGTACTGGTGATTCTGGATGGCTATGGCTATCGCGAAGAACAGCAGGATAACGCCATTTTTAGTGCTAAAACCCCGGTAATGGATGCACTGTGGGCCAATCGTCCGCATACCCTGATCGACGCTTCCGGTCTGGAAGTCGGTCTGCCTGACCGTCAAATGGGTAACTCCGAAGTAGGCCACGTTAACCTGGGTGCCGGCCGCATCGTGTATCAGGACCTGACTCGTCTGGACGTTGAAATCAAAGATCGCGCTTTCTTCGCTAATCCGGTGCTGACTGGTGCGGTAGATAAAGCGAAAAACGCAGGCAAAGCAGTACACATTATGGGTCTGCTGTCCGCAGGTGGTGTACACAGCCACGAAGATCACATCATGGCGATGGTAGAACTGGCAGCGGAACGCGGCGCAGAAAAAATCTACCTGCACGCATTCCTTGACGGTCGCGACACCCCGCCGCGCAGTGCTGAATCCTCGCTGAAAAAATTCGAAGAGAAATTTGCCGCGCTGGGCAAAGGCCGCGTAGCGTCCATCATTGGTCGTTACTACGCAATGGACCGCGACAATCGTTGGGATCGCGTTGAAAAAGCGTATGACCTGCTGACGCTGGCGCAGGGCGAATTCCAGGCCGACACCGCTGTTGCCGGTTTGCAGGCTGCTTATGCTCGCGACGAAAACGACGAATTCGTGAAAGCGACCGTTATCCGTGCTGAAGGCCAGCCAGACGCGGCAATGGAAGACGGCGATGCGCTGATTTTCATGAACTTCCGTGCTGACCGCGCGCGTGAAATCACTCGTGCTTTCGTGAACGCTGATTTCGACGGCTTCGCGCGTAAGAAAGTGGTTAACATCGATTTCGTGATGCTGACCGAATACGCCGCTGATATCAAAACTGCGGTTGCTTACCCGCCAGCTTCTCTGGTTAACACCTTCGGCGAGTGGATGGCGAAAAACGACAAAACTCAACTGCGTATTTCCGAAACCGAAAAATATGCTCACGTCACTTTCTTCTTTAACGGTGGTGTAGAAGAGTCGTTCAAAGGCGAAGACCGCATTCTGATCAACTCGCCGAAAGTGGCAACTTACGACCTGCAGCCAGAAATGAGCTCCGCAGAGCTGACCGAAAAACTGGTTGCGGCCATCAAGAGCGGCAAATACGACACTATCATCTGTAACTATCCTAACGGCGACATGGTAGGTCACACCGGGGTGATGGAAGCAGCGGTTAAAGCCGTTGAAGCGCTGGATCACTGCGTGGATGAAGTTGCGAAAGCGGTTGAGTCTGTAGGTGGACAACTGCTGATCACCGCTGACCACGGTAACGCTGAACAGATGCGCGATCCGGCAACGGGTCAGGCGCACACAGCGCACACCAACCTGCCTGTTCCGCTGATTTACGTTGGCGATAAGAACGTGAAAGCGGTTGAAGGCGGCAAACTTTCTGACATCGCGCCGACCATGTTGTCGCTGATGGGTATGGAAATCCCGCAAGAGATGACTGGTAAGCCGCTGTTCATCGTGGAATAATCCCTCCCCATGAGGGGAAAGGCGATTAATACCATGACACGGGCCGTGAAACCGCGCAGGTTTGCAATCAGGCCCATCATCTACGCCAGCGTTCTTAGCGCTGGCGTATTGTTGTGCGCCTTTTCCGCCCACGCGGATGATCGCGACCAACTCAAATCTATTCAGGCCGATATCGCCGCGAAAGAGCGCGCGGTACGCCAAAAGCAACAACAACGCGCAAGCCTGCTCGCACAATTGAAAAAGCAGGAAGAAGCGATCTCTGAAGCCACTCGCAAGCTGCGCGAAACGCAAAACACACTCAATCAACTGAATAAACAGATTGATGAGATGAACGCATCGATTGCAAAGCTGGAGCAACAAAAAGCCGCTCAGGAACGCAGCCTCGCCGCACAACTGGATGCCGCATTCCGTCAGGGCGAGCATACCGGTATTCAGCTGATTCTTAGCGGTGAAGAAAGCCAGCGTGGTCAGCGTTTACAGGCTTATTTCGGTTATCTCAACCAGGCGCGACAAGAAACCATTGCTCAGTTGAAACAAACGCGTGAAGAAGTCGCTATGCAACGCGCCGAGCTGGAAGAGAAACAGAGCGAGCAGCAAACGCTGTTATATGAGCAGCGCGCCCAACAGGCGAAGCTGACCCAGGCGCTGAACGAGCGTAAAAAGACGCTGGCTGGGCTAGAGTCTTCCATCCAGCAAGGTCAACAACAGTTGAGCGAGTTGCGCGCCAACGAATCTCGTCTACGTAACAGCATTGCCCGTGCGGAAGCGGCAGCGAAAGCGCGTGCTGAACGTGAGGCGCGCGAAGCCCAGGCGGTTCGCGACCGTCAGAAAGAAGCGACGCGCAAAGGCACCACCTACAAACCGACCGAAAGAGAAAAATCGCTGATGTCCCGAACTGGTGGCCTGGGCGCGCCGCGTGGTCAGGCATTCTGGCCGGTTCGCGGGCCGACGCTGCATCGTTATGGCGAGCAGCTACAGGGTGAGCTGCGCTGGAAAGGGATGGTGATTGGTGCTTCTGAAGGTACTGAAGTTAAAGCGATTGCCGACGGTCGGGTGATTCTGGCTGACTGGCTGCAAGGCTACGGTCTGGTGGTGGTGGTTGAGCATGGTAAAGGCGACATGAGTCTTTACGGCTATAATCAGAGCGCACTGGTGAGCGTTGGTTCGCAGGTTCGCGCGGGCCAGCCAATTGCACTGGTGGGCAGCAGTGGCGGTCAGGGTCGGCCTTCACTCTATTTCGAAATTCGCCGCCAGGGTCAGGCGGTCAATCCACAGCCGTGGTTGGGAAGATAAGTTTTGTTTCCATTTCGTCGTAACGTTCTTGCATTTGCCGCTCTGTTGGCGCTCTCCTCCCCCGTACTTGCTGGCAAACTTGCCATCGTCATTGATGATTTTGGGTATCGCCCGCACAACGAAAACCAGGTGCTGGCGATGCCTTCCGCTATCTCCGTCGCTGTATTACCCGATTCACCGCACGCCAGAGAGATGGCGACCAAAGCACATAACAGCGGTCACGAAGTGTTGATTCATCTACCGATGGCACCACTGAGTAAACAGCCGCTGGAGAAAAATACGCTACGCCCGGAGATGAGCAGCGACGAAATTGAGCGCATTATTCGTAGTGCGGTCAATAACGTGCCCTATGCCGTGGGGATCAACAACCACATGGGTAGCAAGATGACCTCTAACCTGTTTGGTATGCAGAAAGTGATGCAGGCACTGGCGCGTTACAATCTTTACTTCCTCGACAGCGTAACCATCGGTAATACCCAGGCGATGCGCGCCGCGCAAGGCACTGGCGTGAAGGTTATTAAACGGAAGGTGTTCCTCGACGATTCACAGAACGAAGCAGACATCCGTGTGCAGTTTAATCGTGCAATTGACCTGGCGCGTCGCAACGGTTCGACCATTGCCATTGGGCATCCTCACCCTTCAACGGTACGCGTGTTGCAACAGATGGTTTATAACCTGCCGCCAGACATTACACTGGTGAAAGCCAGCAGCTTGCTGAATGAACCGCAGGTTGATACTTCTACACCGCCGAAAAACGCTGTGCCTGATGCACCGCATAATCCGTTCCGTGGCGTGAAACTGTGTAAACCGAAGAAACCGCTGGAACCGGTTTATGCTAATCGCTTCTTTGAAGTATTAAGCGAAAGCATCAGCCAGAGCACGCTGATCGTTTACTTCCAGCATCAGTGGCAAGGCTGGGGCAAGCAGCCCGAAGCGGCAAAACTTAACGCTAGCGCAAATTAAAGGCGCTACGCGTAATGCGATGGTGCGACCGCGTTTTGTCGCGCCATTGCCATAAGCGGAAAGACCACAGTAACGCCTGATAACCCACCTTTATGCTGCGTACATTGGAAATCAGGCGCTTATACATACCGGAAGTAAATATCTCAGCAATCATCCGTTGGCGGGTAATAATATCTGGCTCTTTACGTACCGCATGGCAAACACGTAATGCTTCGTAAGTTATTTGTTGATGAAATTCCGGGTAAATCACTATTCTGTCTGCGTAATCGCGATTTAACTTTTCCAACAGTCGGGTAATCTTAATATAGTGGCGTTGATAATTAAGGTTTTTATTTCCCTGTCTATTCAATCGGCTCACTGACGTATTATGCAAATAATATTTATATAACGATTGCTCGGTATATCGCACGCGTTGCGCGTTAAACATAAATTCTGTTGTCCAGACAATATCCTGATGATGTAATCCGGCAATAAATTTAATGTTATTTTTAGCAATGACATCACGACGATAAATGCCCATCCAGACAACATGAGTCCAACGGCGGGAAGAAAGCCCCATTCGCAGCCAGTCCGGGCCGGTTAATACGCCGGTTGAGCGAAGGCGATCGGTGGGGATGGACTGCCAGGTTTCTCCCGTTTCACGAAAACACCAGTCAGCGTTGCACTGCGCCACGTCAAGGTTGTCCTGCTCGGCCATCGTCACCAGCGTTTCGTACATGGTGGGATAGACCTCATCATCAGCATCGACAAAAGCGACATATTTACCCGTCGCTGCCTCGATCCCACGATTACGCGCTACCGATGCGCCAGCATTCGCCTGATGCAGCAAACGAACGTGCGGATAGATTTCCGCGTAATGCTTTGCTATTTCAACAGAATTATCCGTTGAACCATCGTTAATAATAATGATTTCCAGAGCAGTCCAGGTTTGCGCGATTAAAGATTCCATGCAAGTACGGAAATCATCTCCCGCATTATATAACGGGATAATAACACTGAGTTTATTGGTGCTGTTCATCATAAATACCGACGACCTCTGAAGTTATCCTGATGTTTTACAGGCTTTGTATTAAGAATCCATTAAGCCTGTGAGATATTATTTTTACAGGTGAGAGAGTCACTTCAGGGTAGAGAGATAATGAGAACAGCTATATAAGAGATCAGCGCAATTACGAACTCTTTATTACACTGACAGGATTTTACATATTTAACAGATTATCCTCAGGGAAAAGGGCTGGTATTTTGGATTTTCAGATTGTAGACCAAGTGCGCTTTGTTTATGCCGGATGCGGCGTAAACGCCTTATCCGGCCTACCAAATTGTGCAAATTTAATATTTTGCAGGAACCGCGTAGGCATGATAAGCGTAGCGCATCAGGCAATTTTGTGTTTGCCATCAGCTTCAAGGGCTGGTATTCCAGCCCTTGTTCGTGTTAATCCCAGCTCAGAATAACTTTCCCGGACTGGCCCGAACGCATAGCGTCAAAGCCCTTCTGGAAATCATCGATAGAGAAACGATGGGTAATGATCGGCGAGAGATCGAGGCCAGACTGAATCAGCGCCGCCATCTTGTACCAGGTTTCAAACATCTCACGACCGTAAATACCTTTAATGAACAAGCCCTTAAAGATCACTTTGGTCCAGTCGATAGACATATCAGACGGCGGAATACCCAGCATCGCAATGCGACCGCCGTGGTTCATGGTGTCGAGCATTGTACGAAACGCTGGCGGCGCACCGGACATTTCCAGACCAACATCAAAGCCTTCGGTCATGCCCAGTTCTGCCATCACATCATTGAGGTTCTCTTTAGCGACGTTAACCGCACGGGTGATACCCATTTTACGCGCCAACTCAAGGCGGTATTCGTTAACATCAGTAATCACCACGTTACGTGCACCAACGTGTTTCGCCACCGCCGCCGCCATAATACCAATCGGGCCTGCACCAGAGACCAGCACATCCTCGCCCACCAGATCAAACGACAGCGCGGTATGCACGGCGTTACCGAACGGGTCGAAAATTGCGGCTAAGTCATCGGAGATATTGTCGGGGATTTTGAAGGCGTTGAATGCCGGGATCACCAGATATTCGGCGAAGCAGCCCGGGCGATTAACACCAACGCCTATCGTGTTGCGGCACAAATGGGTACGGCCACCACGACAGTTGCGGCAATGACCACAAGTGATATGGCCTTCGCCAGAAACGCGATCGCCGATCTTGAAGCCTTTCACTTCCTGACCGATGCCAACCACCTCACCGACATATTCATGGCCTACAACCATCGGTACTGGGATGGTTTTTTGCGACCACTCATCCCAGTTATAGATGTGAACGTCAGTCCCGCAGATGGCTGTTTTACGGATTTTAATCAGCAGATCGTTATGTCCGAGTTCCGGTTCAGGAACGTCGGTCATCCAGATGCCCTCTTCCGCTTTCAGTTTGGATAACGCTTTCATCTCACATCCTCACTCAGGCGATTACGCCCAGTTGTTTACCAATACGCGTGAACGCTTCTACCGCACGCGTAATTTGCTCAGGGGTATGCGCCGCAGACATCTGGGTACGAATACGCGCCTGACCTTTAGGAACGACCGGATAGAAGAAACCGGTGACGTAAATGCCCTCTTTTTGCAGTTCACGTGCAAATTTTTGCGCCACTACAGCATCGCCAAGCATGACCGGAATAATGGCGTGATCGGCACCCGCCAGGGTAAAGCCCGCCGCCGACATTTGCTCACGGAACTGACGCGCGTTCGCCCACAGACGGTCACGCAGCTCGCTACCCGCTTCAACCATCTCCAGCACTTTGATGGAAGCGGCAACAATGGCCGGTGCCAACGAGTTGGAGAACAGGTACGGACGAGAACGCTGGCGCAGCCACTCAACCACTTCTTTGCGCGCCGCGGTATAACCACCAGAAGCGCCACCCAGCGCTTTACCGAGCGTGCCGGTGATAATATCGACCCGGCCCATCACATCGCAGTATTCATGGGAGCCACGACCGTTTTCACCGACAAAACCGACCGCGTGAGAGTCATCCACCATCACCAGCGCATCGTATTTATCGGCGAGATCGCAAACACCTTTCAGGTTGGCAATCACGCCGTCCATTGAGAACACACCATCGGTGGCAATCAGCATATGACGCGCACCGGCTTCACGCGCTTCTTTCAGACGTGCTTCCAGCTCCTGCATATCGTTGTTGGCATAACGATAGCGTTTAGCTTTGCACAGACGCACACCATCAATAATAGACGCGTGGTTCAGTGCGTCGGAGATAATGGCGTCTTCCGCGCCCAGCAGCGTTTCAAACAGGCCACCGTTAGCATCAAAGCAGGAAGAGTAGAGAATCGCATCTTCCATCCCCAGGAAGGCCGCCAGTTTTTGTTCAAGCTCTTTATGGCTGTCCTGAGTGCCGCAAATAAAACGCACCGAAGCCATGCCGAAACCGTGAGAATCCATTCCCGCCTTTGCCGCCGCAATCAGATCCGGATGATTCGCCAGTCCGAGATAGTTATTGGCACAAAAGTTAATGACGTGGCTTCCATCAGCCACAGTGATGTCTGCTTGTTGCGCAGACGTAATAATGCGCTCTTTTTTAAACAACCCTTCCGCCCTTGCGGTTTCCAGATCGTTGGTTAACTGCTGATAAAATTCTCCACGCATTGCGATTCTCCAGACAGGGCAAATTCCAGCACATATTACCCAAACTTATAGGTTGCGACGAGATGACGCGTTAACACTTCTGCAAAATTCAGGATAAATAACGTCCATCAATCTCACTTTTGGCGAATGGCTGAAGCGAACGCCGTGTAGTGATATGATAGAAGCATTCGTGTCTGAGATTGTCTCTGACTCCATAATTCGAAGGTTACAGTTATGATCATCGTTACCGGCGGCGCGGGCTTTATCGGCAGCAACATCGTTAAGGCCCTGAATGATAAAGGCATCACCGATATTCTGGTGGTGGACAACCTGAAAGACGGCACCAAGTTTGTGAACCTGGTGGATCTGAATATCGCGGACTATATGGATAAGGAAGACTTCCTGATCCAGATTATGGCTGGCGAAGAGTTCGGCGATGTCGAAGCGATTTTCCACGAAGGCGCGTGCTCTTCCACCACCGAGTGGGATGGCAAGTATATGATGGATAACAACTATCAATACTCCAAAGAGCTGCTGCACTACTGTCTGGAACGCGAAATCCCGTTCCTGTATGCCTCTTCCGCGGCCACTTACGGCGGTCGCACCTCCGACTTTATTGAATCCCGCGAGTACGAAAAACCGTTGAACGTCTACGGTTACTCAAAATTCCTGTTTGATGAATATGTTCGCCAAATCCTGCCAGAAGCGAACTCGCAGATTGTTGGCTTCCGCTATTTCAACGTTTATGGACCGCGTGAAGGCCATAAAGGCAGCATGGCGAGCGTCGCTTTCCATCTCAACACTCAGCTTAACAACGGTGAATCACCGAAGCTGTTCGAAGGTAGCGAGAACTTCAAACGTGACTTCGTCTATGTGGGCGACGTGGCTGATGTGAATCTGTGGTTCCTGGAAAATGGCGTATCCGGCATCTTCAACCTCGGTACCGGTCGTGCAGAATCCTTCCAGGCAGTAGCGGATGCTACGCTTGCTTATCACAAGAAAGGCCAGATCGAATACATTCCGTTCCCGGATAAACTGAAAGGCCGCTATCAGGCATTCACTCAGGCGGATCTGACGAATCTGCGCGCGGCGGGTTACGATAAACCGTTCAAAACCGTTGCCGAAGGCGTAACGGAATATATGGCCTGGCTGAATCGCGACGCATAAGAGCTCTGCATGAAAATACTGGTGATCGGCCCGTCTTGGGTTGGCGACATGATGATGTCGCAAAGTCTCTATCGCACGCTCCAGGCGCGCTATCCCCAGGCGATAATCGACGTGATGGCACCGGCATGGTGCCGTCCATTGTTATCGCGGATGCCGGAAGTTAACGAAGCTATCCCTATGCCTCTCGGTCACGGAGCGCTGGAAATCGGCGAACGCCGCAAACTGGGTCATAGTCTGCGTGAAAAGCGCTACGACCGCGCCTACGTCTTACCCAACTCCTTCAAGTCCGCATTAGTGCCTTTCTTCGCGGGTATTCCTCATCGCACCGGCTGGCGCGGCGAGATGCGCTACGGTTTACTTAACGATGTACGCGTGCTCGATAAAGAAGCCTGGCCGCTAATGGTGGAACGCTATGTCGCGCTAGCCTATGACAAAGGCATTATGCGTACCGCACAAGATCTGCCGCAGCCATTGTTATGGCCGCAGTTGCAGGTGAGCGAAGGTGAAAAATCATATACCTGTAATCAATTTTCGCTCTCATCAGAACGTCCGATGATTGGCTTTTGCCCCGGAGCGGAGTTTGGTCCGGCAAAACGCTGGCCACACTACCACTATGCGGAGCTGGCAAAGCAGCTGATTGATGAAGGTTATCAGGTGGTTCTGTTTGGCTCGGCGAAAGATCATGAAGCGGGCAATGAGATTCTTGCCGCTTTGAATACCGAGCAGCAGGCATGGTGCCGGAACCTGGCGGGGGAAACACAGCTTGATCAAGCGGTTATCCTGATTGCAGCCTGTAAAGCCATTGTCACTAACGATTCTGGCCTGATGCACGTTGCGGCGGCGCTCAATCGTCCGCTGGTTGCCCTGTATGGTCCGAGTAGCCCGGACTTCACACCGCCACTATCCCATAAAGCGCGCGTGATCCGCCTGATTACCGGCTATCACAAAGTGCGTAAAGGTGACGCTGCGGAGGGTTATCACCAGAGCTTGATCGACATTACTCCCCAGCGCGTACTGGAAGAACTCAACGCGCTATTGTTACAAGAGGAAGCCTGACGGATGCGGGTTCTGATCGTTAAAACATCGTCGATGGGCGATGTTCTCCATACGCTGCCCGCACTCACTGATGCCCAGCAGGCAATCCCAGGGATTAAGTTTGACTGGGTGGTGGAAGAAGGGTTCGCACAGATTCCTTCCTGGCACGCTGCCGTTGAGCGAGTTATTCCTGTGGCAATACGTCGCTGGCGTAAAGCCTGGTTCTCGGCCCCCATAAAAGCTGAACGGAAAGCGTTTCGTGAAGCGCTACAAGCAGAGAACTATGACGCAATTATCGACGCTCAGGGGCTGGTAAAAAGCGCGGCGCTGGTGACGCGTCTGGCGCATGGCGTAAAGCATGGAATGGACTGGCAAACCGCTCGCGAACCCTTAGCCAGCCTGTTTTACAATCGTAAGCATCATATTGCAAAACAGCAGCACGCCGTAGAACGCACCCGCGAACTGTTTGCCAAAAGTCTGGGTTACAGCAAACCGCAGACTCAGGGCGATTATGCCATTGCGCAGCATTTCCTGACGAACCTGCCGACAGATGCTGGCGAATATGCCGTATTTCTTCATGCAACAACCCGTGATGATAAACACTGGCCGGAAGCACACTGGCGAGAGTTGATTGGTTTACTGGCAGATTCAGGGATTCGCATTAAACTTCCGTGGGGCGCGCCGCATGAAGAAGAGCGGGCAAAAAGACTGGCGGAAGGATTTGATTATGTCGACGTATTGCCGAAGATGAGTCTGGAAGGCGTTGCTTGTGTGCTGGCGGGGGCTAAATTTGTGGTGTCGGTGGATACGGGGTTAAGCCATTTAACGGCGGCACTGGATAGACCCAATATCACGGTTTATGGGCCAACCGATCCGGGATTAATTGGCGGGTATGGGAAGAATCAGATGGTTTGTAGGGCTCCGCTAAAGAGTTTAAATAATTTAGAAGCAGCGGCTGTTTATAAAGAAATTACATTGATTTAATAAATAGTAAGTGGGCATTATACCCACTTACTTAATCAACGTTTTTATTATTGTGGTTCTTTTTTACTCAAAAACGATATAGACAGGAAGAGGCACACAATCCACGATGCCGGTATTGGTTTAGCATGCGTAATGACATCACTAATGCCAAATAACATAATAGAAGCAGGGAAAACCAAAAGTATATATTTTTTCTCCCGGATACAGTAGTAGATCATTGCAACATAGAACATAATAAGAACAAGAAGACCAATTTTCCCTTTCGTGGAAAGAGCTTCAACAATTTCATTATGCATATGTACATCAAGGAATAATAAAGCTCCACTATAAATATTATTTTCTGCACTTAATGCTTTTATCTTTTCAGCACGCTGCTCAAGAGATTGCCAATTAAAACCATCAGGACTTCCTTTAATTCCTGCATTAACCATTGCAAAACGTGCTCCGACCGAGGATTGACTGTTATTTTTTGTAGCATATGAAATAACATCAGCTTTTAATGAATTAATTCGCCTCTCAATTTCCTTATTAAATATCAAACCACAAGCAAGTAGCAATATAAAAACACCACTCAATCCTTTAAATAAAAACACTTTTTGATCACGATGCTGAAGAAATAATATGACCATAATCATAAGTGGGAATGTGAAAATTGCCGCACGCGTTCCTGTCATCATTACTGCTGCAAAGCTTAAAGCAAAGTTAGCATAAAATAGAAACCATTTATATTTCGATTGCATTTTGATGAATACAATTGAAGAATATAAAGTAGTGAATGTAATCACATAAGCCGCAATAGTCGCTGCCCCCATCTGACCAATATTCCCATTCATGGCGGAGAGGGGAATGCGGTCTGCATGCAAATATATCCCTTGATAATATGCTCTACATAGCATGATTATTTGAACTAAGATAGCTGAAATAAAATGTAGCTTTTCATTTTGCCTGAATTTATTTTTACTTAGTAATAAAAATGTCAACGAGCTAAATACTAATAGTTTTCCAGACTCAAGATAGCCTCGATAAGCATTTCTATATACTACATCTTCTGTTTTATAAAACTCATACCATATCAGGTTCATTGCACCCAAAAGAAGTAAGCCAAGAATTAATATAATGATATTTTTATTATAATTATGCTTGTTATTTACAATTAATAAAAAAAGAGAAAATGCACCTGTAGCATTAATTATTTTAGTGGTAATATTTAGATCAATTGGCACAAACAACAAACCGATTAAATATAATAAAAAAATAAAATTACAGCTATTATTTCGAAATTGCTCAATTTTTACTTCCACGTTAATATCTCACAATAAATTGAAATAGCCACCTTTATCCAGGAACGTATAAACTTCATTTTTTTCTGAAGCCTTGTCCTGGGTTGTTTTTTTTCCGATATTAAAAGCCTTTCACTTTCAAGGTGACTATTAAACTCATTTAAAATAGGATGTAATATTATTTCGTCTAAATAAAAATCTTTTATAATATTATGTTGATGCATTAACTTCCAGCTATCAGCTCGATAGGTGCCATAATCCTTTGTCAATTTGAGCAACTTTAGTGCCATATCGTTATTCATCAAATATGAACATGTACGACGAATTTTATTTTTATTAAAATTAACACGACGAAAAATACAAGTACTTACCTTAACTTTACTAAAAAGGCTTTGCCCCAATACTGGATAATCATGTAATCCTTTCTGACCTCCAAGCAAATACAAATTATTATATTTTAACTTGTCTTTTTCAGAAGGATTAAAGTATTGAAGGAAATTTTTAAATTTCTCATTGACGATAACATCGTCCTCTAGAATGACTGCCCATTCTATATTTTTATCTATCATATCCTGATATATAAGCTGATGACTTAACGTACAAGCAATTTCTCCATCAGTCATTTCTGCGCCGACACCACTTAATCTCATTTCATTAATAATTTCTTTATTTTGAGGATCTTTAGCATCTATGGCATCAAAAAAATCAAAATTAATGTTTAATCGATGAAAGACATCATTTATTTTATTTCTTCGCTCAATATCTCTTTTAAGTGAGACAATATAAATGGGCAAGTTCATTAAAAAATCCCTGGATGATTAGTCTTAATAATTATTTGGAAAAATGCTTACGCGCTATTTTCTTACTATAATAGAGCATGAAATAGTAAAATGAAGATGCAATATTACCATTTCTTTTCAAATGTCTGGATTTCACTTGATACTGTTTTTCATTCGTGGCTGGAATAAACGCCACATCATTCCAGCAAGAAGCTTGATAAGCCTCATTAAAATACTTCTGGCAGGGATAATTCGTCCAGTCGTTCCAGGGCTTCGTTACGCCAACATAATGAATCAGCTTAGTATCATCGGTAATGGTCTTTTTATAATCTTCATCGCTTTTATTTTTTAACTCATAGTCAATGCCATAAAAGCAATCATAATCGCCGCTAATAAAAATACAATGACCAAAGAACAGAATATTTAAAATATCCTGATCAAGGCATTTATACTTCGTGTGCTGCGGGTCACTTGCCAGCATAGCAATGGCTTTATTCATAAAATCATTTTTCGCCCACGCTTCAAGCTGCAGATATACTACACCGGCGTTGAAATAATTCCCTGGAAGCCCCTCTATAGCCAGACGCTTCGCTGGTTTTTCCTGCATAAAAGGCACATCTTTAATAACAGCTGCGAATTTATCGCCATCAAAATTAATATCAAGCAATCCAGCTAATGAGCCTTTACAGATGACATCAGCATCGATATATAACAGATTTTCAATAGTTTCACTCAGATACTGGAACGCAACTAAACGGAAGAATGTTGCATAAGACCACTGTTTCAGGCTGGGGAAGATATCAATAAAGACACTGGAGACTTTATAAATTCTTACTTCAACGTTAGCATTTTTGCTGGTAAAAGCGTTAACACGTTGTAGATAATCTTCATCAATGTAGTCGGTAAAGAGATGAAACTTAACCGCAAGGTCTGGGTTATGCATAACAACTGATTGCATAGATACTGCCGCACCAAATAAAAAATTACGGTCAATACCGTAAGCGATATTTAACACACGATCGGTGTTAGCAATTTCCCCAGAGACAGCGACTTCAGTAATACTCTCAGCTAATAAATCCATGTTGGTTCCGTTTTGACTGTGTGGTTTACGCTTTGCCTTTTAATTTTTTAATAAATTTGCGTAGTTTGGTTCTGTAGATTACTGAATAGTAGCCATAATCTTTTATTTCGTTGGCAATACCCAGGTGACGTTCCATGGCCAGACGATCACGAGCTTTACGCTCTGCCGTACAGCTTTTACCGGATAGGTCAATTATCCTGACACCATCTTTACTAACGATAAAGTTACCCCGGTGTGGGTCGCCCGATAGCATATTTAAGGCATGCAATTTTTCCATTGAAGCCTTAATTTCTGCTTTAACATTTTCTGGAATAATCGGCATATCATTGAGCTCTACGCCCTCGACATACTCGATAAGCATGATAAAAACACTGGCATAGTTGAAAATTTTACGCTCAGCCAGAAAATAAAAATCATTAGGAAAAGTAAGACCTGCACTTCTGACACGATCGGTTTCAACGATCAAATTCTGATAGTAGTCACCTTTTACAAAAGATTTTAAAAAACGTTCATTCCTTTTCGTTTTCGGAGCAAAGACTTTAAAAACATAGCGACCATATTTCGTATCAATCAACGATACTTTGGTATCATCAATATTACGTAATACTTTTACTGTTTTAAAATTATAGGCCAGTATTTCATCAAAGATTTCTTTATATTTATTATCATTATCTTTGTAATAAAATGAGAAGCCGCGATAACGTATACTTGTAATCATAAGAGTAATTTATTTCTTAAGCTTGTACTTAATTAATGAAGTTATGCCTTTTATATACTCACCATGGGCAAACAGATGCTTATATTGTTTCTGCATTTCTGCAACAGTCCGCGCCTCTTTAAGAGGATATTTCTTCCAGGGAGATTGTTCACGCGCGATATTAAAGTATGATGCAGACGGATATCCAGCCCAGCTATGCCATGGTTTAGTTATCCCTGTATAGTGAATCAATACTGTTTTATCGGTAATGGTTTGCTGATACTTTCGATGACTACGATCATGAAGTTCGTTTTTCAGGGTATAAATAGTATCAAAATCCTTCGCGAGGTAGATATTATTCATATTAAATGCGATATTCAACGCATCCTGATCTAAATATTTAAGAGAGCCATATTTAGTTTCCCCTCGTAAAAGCGTGAGTAAATACGGTGTCAAATTTGCTTCATGCCATTTTTTAAGATTGACATAGATAACGCCTGCATTGAAATAACGTCCATTCATTTCGGGAATGTTAAGACGTTTTGCACATGCCGCCTGAGTACTATCATTGTCAGGAATAACCGCAGCAAACTCATCTTTAAATATAATTTTTGTGAGAGGTTTCAGACTTCCTTTACAAACGACATCGGCATCCAGATACAGCAGTGTGGAAATACTTTCACTCAGATATTCAAAGGACAATACCCTGAAGTATGTCGCGTACGACCAAAACTGTGACGTCGGCAGATCAGCAAAGTATTTTGGGTCAATTAAATATACAATAATTGAGGTATTAAATTGTTTTGCTGTTTCATCAAATGACTTTAAATAATCATCATCCACATAATCAGTGAAAACATGAAAGACAAAATTAATATCTGAATTATTAATCAAAACGGAAGAAATTGAAACGCCAGCACCATACAAAAAATTCTTATCGATACCGTAGGAAACATTTAGCTCTGGGACGTTTTCTTTTTTATTATCTGCTAAATACGAAAACCGTTCTTTTATAAATTCATTCATTTAACTTTTCTCAATGTCATTTTATTATCTTTAAATAAAAATAATAAATATAATTCATTATCCCGTTAATTGGTTTATTTTGTTTAAAATTATGCTTAGCGCAATAACGAGCATAATTTGAGTTAATTGGCCGCATTAACGGTTCATTTTTCCATGGCGATGCTTCTTTGGCTTTGATAAATGGCTGCGCGCTTGGATAACCGGCCCAGTAATGCCAAGGTTTTGTCGGGCCGACATAATGAATTAATACGGTTTCATCATTAATTGGACAAATAAATGATTTTTTTAATTCATAATTTAAACTAAATTGCGTATTGTATTTAGCATCAATGAATTTAACTTTCCCTAACAGGATAAGATTTAGTATATCTTGATCCATATAGGTTAAACGGGAAACGACGGCTTTATCAGCAAGCATCGACATCGCTTTAGCAGAAACGGACTCCTGCGCCCACGCTAGTGTATTAATTAACAGGACACCTGAATTAAAGTAACCCTTTTCAAGTTCATTACACTGCAGACTTTGAGCCCGTAACGACCACCAGTTAGCATCGCGTTCAGTAACAACAGCAGCAACGTTATTGGCAAGATCCATTGTTATCAGCGGTTTTAAGGTTCCCTGACAGGCGATATCAGCATCCAGGTACAGGATCTTATCTTGTTGATCAATAAAGTAATCTGCAATTACAAAACGGAAATACATGGCAATAGACCAATTTTTGGTCGTCGGTAATACCTTAAGCCGTTCACAATTTACCAGATGGATCTGGATACAGGTATGATAGCTTTTCGCCAATTGGGATAAACGCTGGATATCGGCGTCAGGGATATCATCAATAAAAACGTGGAAGACAAAACTCACGTCGTTGTTATGTAACAAAACTGACGTGATTGAAACACCACAACCAAAAAGAAAGTTCTGATCAATGCCATAAGCAACATGGAATGATGATGCCACTGACGCCTCTGGCCTTTCATCGAAGATGATTGTCTTATTGATCATCTCTTGTGGATTAAAATAGTGGGCACTCATATTTCTCTCCGGAAATTACAACGATTTTCTAATCGTTCTTTCCCTGATTTTCGTGGCTTTTGCTTCTGCTTGCGACAGCAGCCCTTGTTCCTGCTTGAGTATGTCTTTAAGCGGTACGGCAAAATATACCTTCATAAATCGCCAGATATCACGCTGAGTCAGGCCAATATTCATCGAAGAAAAATAAAGCCCAATAAGATCTTTATCGCGCCAACGACGTGGAACGCGCGTGCGAAGCTGCGCCCGGTGCAGGTCAATTACTGAAATTTTTAACTCATCTTCCCTACCAGAAAAAGGCAAGTGCAGCAGGAAATGACAGATATAACAGTCACGGTGGTTAATGCCCGCAGCATGCATATCGCGCACCATCGTCGCGACACGTTTAATAAGCATACGCTTTACGCGGACATCTGGTGGGTTAGTCGCCCAGTCAGCACAGTAATCTTCCAGACTGATAGTTGGCGTCAGATCTTCGGTAATAATAAACGAAGTTCTGGTCAGCGGATTAATGCCTTTTTCGCCGAATGCCACCCCATACATAGTATCAACGCCGACATCCCGCAGCCGATGAATCGCATTCCATTCACGGTCTGCACCTAATACTGGCATCCGCAATGAGAGTAAATTTTTGATTATCTCTTTCAGGGTCGTGCCGCGATGCCATTTGAGAAAATAGCTTTTGCCCGCCATTTCAAAGCGCAGAGTGCGGCGAGTTTCCAGTTCACGAAATACCTCACCCTGCAAGGTTTTAACTTCCTCAAAAGGATCTTTACCGCGCCATAACGTGGCAAACGGCTCTTTCAGTTCAACCATCCAGACCACCCGTTATGATATCCGCCGCTTTCTCTGGCAGACTGTATAAATCTTGTGTATCAGCATAATGTCGCGCATTTTCCGCCCAGGCCTGGCGCAATGAAGATTGCGTTAACGCTTTGCGTAAAAACTCATTCAATGTTTCCTGACGGAATGGCTCAGCAATAGCCACGCCGCAATTCGCGTCAACAATATAATGCGCATAACCACAAACAGCAGTTGTTAGAACCGGTAATCCTGCAGTAATCGCTTCCAGCAGCACAATTCCCGCCGCTTCCTGGTAGGCAGGATGCAGTAATAAATCCGCCGCCGCCATTAATTCCGAGACATCGTTACGCCCAGAGAAGAAGTGAACATTACTGCGCACGCCGCGTTTTTCTGCCAGTGCCTCAAATTTTCGCGGTTTATCCTGCCCAACAACATATAGCAATGTGTTGTGGCGCAGTGAATCCGGGAGCGAAGCAAGTGCTTCAATGGAACGATCGACACCTTTACGCGTGAAGTCTGAACCGACCTGCAACAATAAATATTGTTGTTCTGTTATTCCATTTTTCTTACGAAAGCTTTCACGGCTATTGGCTGGCTGCTGGCTATATTTACGGTCAGGATAAATCCCCGGAGGCAAAATATGAAAACGCTCCGCTTCAGTCTGATAATGTTTCTGGAAATCGGCGATTTGCTTGTCCGTCAGCATCAGCAACTGTGTCGGCTTGCCCTGTTCAAAGGTTGCCCGCTCAAAGGCGGCATAATGGCGATAACGTGACGTCAGGCGATAGAAAAAGCCTTTCTCCTGCGCCACTTTCTCGGCATAACAAACATCAGCGGCATAATAAACGTCCAGCCCCGGCATTTTGTTGAATCCAACGACTTTATCGACCGGATGCTCGCGTAAATGTTTTTGCACCCAGGCAAAATACTCCGCGTTACGCCCGTGATTGGTATGCGACTTAACCGGCACGTTGATCAGTTCAAACACATCAGGGCATTCGCCTTCCCATGACTGGGCATAAACCCGAACATGATGCCCTCGGGCCGCAACTGTCTGAGCAATACGCATAAAATCGCGTTGCAAACCGCCAAAGGGAAAATATTTATATAAACAGAAAGCAACGATCATAACGACGTACCTGTCGTGGAGGATGGCAATAATTTATCAACAGCAGCAATGACATCTGCCGCCGGAATAACCGAAAGATACATCTCATTTCGGTCACGCTGATCGCGTGTTGGCATTTCCCGGTAATCTCCCGCCCAGAATTGAATCATGTTATTTGACCAGGGACGCCAGAAAATATGGTCTGTTGCACCAAACAGCGATATCAGCGGCGTATTAACTGCAGCGGCAATGTGCGCCGGTGCGGAATCAACGCCAATAAACAGCTGCGCATGATCGATTAACGCACCAAGTTCCGGGAAGGTTACCTTTCCGGCCAACGCCGTTACTGGTGGCGTCTGGCATCCCTGCGCAATTTCATTGACGCAGGCCAGATCGTCTTTATCCGGGCCGGACGTCAGAACGACTTCATAGCCACGTGTATGTAAGGCATCAATCACAGCGGAAAACTTGGCGTTGTCCCAGCATTTGAAGATTTGCCGCGCGGTAGGTTGGATAACCACATAATTTTGTCCAACACCTGCGTGATCCAGTTCGCGACGCATTCGTTTCCAGCTTGCAGGCGGGTAACTCATCGTTGTCTGCTTCACCAACGATTCGAGACCCAGTGGCGTCAGCACGGATAAGTTACTTTCCACCACATTTCCACCCTGCAACGGCACCAGATGGGTGAAGCTTTTACGCCAAAAAGCAGACTGCCGATGATGATAATCCTGGGAAATTTTCACACGGGCATTTAATAAGCGAACCAGTATAGCAACCATCCATTGATCGGTAAGATTGACGATAAGGTCATACTTATTGGCACGTAATACCTTGATGAGATGAAAAAAGTTGGAAATTTTCTCTGAGGCTTTTGCTTTTTTATTTTTTATGCCGTAGAGCGCGTTAATCTCTGGATTTTCAGACAGAATCGGGATGGTATCCTGATAAAGCAGCACATCGATTTTTGCGTCAGGGTAATTTTTTTTCAGCGAACTAATGACAGGAGTAGTTAATAACATATCCCCATGAAAACGCATCTTAATGAGCAAAATTCTTCGAAATGGCTTATCCACAAGTAACTCTTTTTGTTGAGATTATCCGATTAAGGTGAAGCAGAAAAAGCACGCTACCGCCCCAGGCTCAACAGCTACCTGAATACTGATACCGTACTGATATTGACGCGCTAGTGTATCACTTCTTTCGCGGCAATCCGATCCGAATGATTTTTAAGCACATCGTTGTTTTTCAATAAAGAAATCAATCAAATAAAATCATTAGCAACAATATTCTTTCACTGTTGCTCCGCGATTCCTTACTGCACGTACTGCGGAAATCAATGAATCGCATAAAAATACAAAAAAAGTATAGATGTTCAGCAAGAATTGGTGGGTAAATTGCTATTTAAGTCAAAAACGGGAAAAGTAATGGTAAAGCCACAGCTAAATACATAGAATCCCCAGCACATCCATAAGTCAGCTATTTACTATGCTCGAATTGCTTTACACCGCCCTTCTCTACCTTATTCAGCCGCTGATCTGGATACGGCTCTGGGTGCGCGGACGTAAGGCTCCGGCCTATCGAAAACGCTGGGGTGAACGTTACGGTTTTTACCGCCATCCGCTAAAACCAGGCGGCATTATGCTGCACTCCGTCTCCGTTGGTGAAACGCTGGCGGCGATCCCATTGGTGCGCGCGCTGCGTCATCGTTATCCTGATTTACCGATTACCGTCACCACCATGACGCCAACCGGTTCGGAACGCGTACAATCTGCGTTCGGTAAGGATGTTCAGCACGTTTATCTGCCTTACGATCTACCCGATGCGCTTAATCGTTTCCTGAATAAAGTCGACCCCAAACTGGTGTTGATTATGGAAACCGAGCTATGGCCTAACCTGATTGCGGCGCTACATAAACGTAAAATTCCGTTGGTGATCGCTAACGCGCGACTCTCTGCACGCTCTGCCGCAGGTTATGCCAAACTGGGCAAATTCGTCCGTCGCTTGCTACGTCGAATTACGCTGATTGCCGCCCAAAATGAAGAAGATGGTGCACGTTTTGTGGCGCTGGGTGCAAAAAATAATCAGGTGACCATCACTGGTAGCCTGAAATTCGATATCTCTGTCACGCCGCAGTTGGCTGCCAAAGCAGTAACGCTGCGCCGCCAGTGGGCACCTCATCGCCCGGTATGGATTGCCACCAGCACTCACGAAGGTGAAGAAAGTGTGGTCATTGCCGCACATCAGGCGCTATTACAGCAATTCCCGAATTTATTGCTCATCCTGGTACCACGTCATCCGGAACGCTTCCCGGATGCGATTAACCTTGTCCGCCAGGCTGGGCTAAGCTATATCACACGCTCTTCAGGGGAAGTCCCCTCCACCAGCACGCAGGTTGTGGTTGGCGATACGATGGGCGAGTTGATGTTGCTGTACGGTATTGCCGATCTCGCCTTTGTTGGTGGTTCACTGGTTGAACGTGGTGGACATAATCCACTGGAAGCCGCCGCACACGCTATTCCGGTATTGATGGGACCGCATACCTTTAACTTTAAAGATATTTGCGCACGGCTGGAGCAGGCAAGCGGGCTGATTACCGTCACCGATGCCACTACGCTTGCAAAAGAGGTTTCCTCTTTACTCACCGACGCCGATTACCGTAGTTTCTATGGCCGTCATGCCGTTGAAGTGCTGTATCAAAACCAGGGCGCGCTACAGCGTCTGCTTCAACTGCTGGAACCTTACCTGCCACCGAAAACGCATTGAGGTTGTTATGCAAAAACGGGCGATTTATCCGGGTACTTTCGATCCCATTACCAATGGTCATATCGATATCGTGACGCGCGCCACGCAAATGTTCGATCACGTTATTCTGGCGATTGCCGCCAGCCCCAGTAAAAAACCGATGTTTACTCTGGAAGAGCGTGTGGCGTTGGCACAGCACGCAACTGCGCATCTGGGAAACGTGGAAGTGGTCGGATTTAGTGATTTGATGGCTAACTTCGCCCGAAATCAACACGCTACGGTGCTGATTCGTGGCCTGCGTGCGGTGGCGGATTTTGAATATGAAATGCAGCTGGCGCATATGAATCGCCACTTAATGCCGGAACTGGAAAGTGTGTTTCTGATGCCTTCGAAAGAGTGGTCGTTTATCTCTTCATCGTTGGTGAAAGAGGTGGCGCGCCATCAGGGCGATGTCACCCATTTCCTGCCAGAGAATGTCCATCAGGCATTGATGGCAAAATTAGCGTAGCGTTTATGCCGGATGGTATGCCATCCGGCGCGCATCAATTACTTCTGGCACTGCCGACAATAAAACGTTGCCCGCTGCGCATGTTTCGTCGCCACAATCGGCGTACCGCACACCCGACACGGCTCGCCTTTTCGCCCGTAAACCTGCAATTCCTGAGCGAAATAGCCCGGTTTACCATCACTTTGCAGAAAATCTTTCAGAGTTGTACCGCCCTGCTCAATCGAACGCAGCAACACCGCTTTAATCACCCGAGCTAACAATTCACACTCCGCCAGCGACAGTGATGACGCCAGCCGATCCGGATGGATCCCCGCCGCAAACAGAGATTCGCTGGCATAGATATTCCCTACGCCTACCACCAGCTTGTTATCCATCAGCCACGGTTTAATCGCCGTTTTTTTCTTCGCGCACTTCTGATGCAGGTACTCACCGTTGAAATCGTCACTAAGCGGCTCCGGTCCAAGATGGGCCAGCACGTTGTGCCCTTCCAGCTCTTTGGTCCACAGCCAGGCACCAAAGCGGCGCGGATCGGTGTAGCGTAGCACTTTGCCGTTGCTCATCACCAAATCAACATGGTCATGCTTTTCAGGGGGAAGCTCTTCTGGAAGGATGCGCAGGCTGCCAGACATCCCTAAATGAATGATAATCCAGCCCTCAGGCAGCTCCAGCAGCAGATATTTAGCCCGGCGCTGCACGCTAAGCACTGGTTGGTCGCTTAAACGGTAGATCTCTTCCGAAACCGGCCAGCGCAGGCGTCCGTTGCGCACCACCGCATGAAGAATGGTTGCACCAACGAGATGCGGTTCTATGCCGCGGCGGCTGGTTTCAACTTCGGGTAATTCAGGCATAGCATCTCCAGGAATCAACAGATGCAGTCAATATGGGGGCAAGCAGATAACAAAAAACCCCGCCGGAGCGAGGTTTTTCGTTACATCAAAGCGAGAATTATTTGATTTTCGCTTCTTTGTAGATCACGTGCTGGCGAACAACTGGATCGAATTTTTTCAGTTCCAGTTTTTCCGGCTTAGTACGTTTGTTCTTCGTAGTGGTATAGAAGTGACCAGTACCAGCAGAAGAAACCAGCTTGATTTTCTCACGAATACCTTTAGCCATGATTTATTTCCTCTAAGTACTTAGTACTTTTCGCCACGGGCACGCAGTTCAGCCAGAACTGTATCGATGCCTTTTTTATCGATTACACGCATACCTTTAGCAGATACGCGCAGGGTGACAAAACGCTTCTCGCTCTCAACCCAGAAACGGTGAGAGTGCAGGTTCGGCAGGAAACGGCGTTTAGTCGCGTTCAGTGCGTGGGAACGGTTGTTACCGGTCACCGGACGCTTGCCAGTAACTTGGCAGACTCGGGACATGTCTATTCTCCAAAAATCAAATTAGCTCGAGCTTCGTATGGGGTATTGGCGCCTCGTCAGGCTTTACAGCCCGGTCATCGCAGTTCTATGTGAACTCTCGATTGCCAGGCCCAAATGCCAAACCCGAGATTCTCAAAGGTGGCGTAGTATACGCTGACTCAGCGATGTGCTCAAGTCCCGAACAGACAAAGATCCCGAAGGATCGCGCATAGCGGGTTAAATCCAGCCGCGTTCGGCAAAAGAAACATACTCTCCACGCCCAATCACGATATGGTCGAGCACGCGTAAATCCATGAACTGACAACTTTTTATTATCCGTTCGGTAATGAGTTTATCCGCTTTACTGGGTTCAGCACAACCCGAAGGGTGATTATGTGCAAGGATCAGCGCCGAGGCGTTTATTTTTATCGCTTCGCGGATAATTTCCCGAGGATGGACTTCAACATGGTTTAGCGTGCCGGAAAAAAGACGGCTATGCGTTATAACCCTGTGTTGGGAGTCGAGAAAGATCACCATAAAGATCTCCCGCTCCTCGCCCGTGAGCTGGCTTTGTAAAAATTCCCTCGTCATCTCCGGGCTGAGTAAAGGGCTTTCTTCACGCATCCGCACGTTGTAGTAACGCCGCGCCAGTTCAGCAATCCCCTTTAACTGAGCGAACTTCGCCACACCAATTCCATGAACACCGCTAAATTGTTCATATTCAGAGGTTAACAAGCCATAAAGAGAGCCGAAATTCTCCAGCATCTCTTTTGCCAGGGTTAATACATCTTTACCGCGCGTTCCGGTACGCAGAAATAGCGCCAGCAGCTCAACATCCGTTAACGCACCAATGCCAAACTTCAGCATTTTTTCGCGCGGCATCAACAGCTGTGCATTGTTTTTCACCTTCACCTCCTTTGTGGTGCTCGCATCCTGTCATAGCCGTTCCGTTAAATCGACGGTCAGTTTTCAATCCTGGAAAGCGCCTCGCAAAGTGATTTTCAGGTGAAGGCACGACAACAAAAGTATTGTGATAAAATCGCCAACTTCTGGTGTCACCCAACAGGAAAAATCATCATGAGCCTGGCCGGTAAAAAAATCGTTCTCGGCGTCAGCGGCGGTATTGCTGCCTATAAAACCCCTGAACTGGCGCGTCGTTTGCGCGATCGCGGGGCCGACGTCCGCGTAGCCATGACCGAAGCGGCAAAAGCCTTTATTACCCCACTTAGCTTGCAGGCAGTTTCGGGGTATCCCGTTTCCGACAGTCTGCTTGACCCGGCAGCCGAAGCCGCTATGGGCCATATTGAGCTGGGTAAATGGGCTGATTTAGTGATTCTCGCCCCTGCCACGGCAGATTTGATTGCCCGTGTTGCTGCCGGAATGGCGAATGACCTGGTATCGACGATTTGCCTGGCTACACCTGCGCCTGTAGCCGTGCTGCCCGCCATGAACCAGCAGATGTACCGTGCAGCTGCCACGCAGCATAATTTAGAGCTGCTTGCCTCGCGTGGTTTGCTCATCTGGGGGCCAGATAGCGGCAGTCAGGCTTGTGGTGATATCGGCCCTGGGCGAATGCTCGATCCGTTAACCATTGTTGATATGGCGGTAGCACATTTTTCGCCCGTCAACGACCTGAAACATCTGAACATTATGATTACCGCCGGCCCGACGCGTGAACCGCTTGACCCGGTGCGTTATATCTCTAATCACAGCTCCGGCAAGATGGGGTTTGCTATCGCTGCTGCTGCTGCCCGTCGTGGCGCGAACGTCACACTGGTATCAGGTCCGGTTTCGCTACCGACGCCACCGTTTGTTAAACGTGTTGATGTAATGACTGCGCTGGAAATGGAAGCCGCCGTAAATGCTTCTGTACAGCAGCAAAATATTTTTATCGGTTGCGCCGCCGTGGCGGATTATCGCGCAGCTACCGTAGCCCCAGAGAAAATCAAAAAGCAGGCCACGCAGGGTGATGAATTAACAATAAAAATGGTTAAAAACCCCGATATCGTCGCAGGCGTTGCCGCACTAAAAGACCATCGACCCTACGTCGTTGGATTTGCCGCCGAAACAAATAATGTGGAAGAATACGCCCGGCAAAAACGTATCCGTAAAAACCTTGATCTGATCTGCGCGAACGATGTTTCCCAGCCAACTCAAGGATTTAACAGCGACAACAACGCATTACACCTTTTCTGGCAGGACGGAGATAAAGTCTTACCGCTTGAGCGCAAAGAGCTCCTTGGCCAATTATTACTCGACGAGATCGTGACCCGTTATGATGAAAAAAATCGACGTTAAGATTCTGGACCCGCGCGTTGGGAAGGAATTTCCGCTCCCGACTTATGCCACCTCTGGCTCTGCCGGACTTGACCTGCGTGCCTGTCTCGACGACGCCGTAGAACTGGCTCCGGGTGACACTACGCTGGTTCCGACCGGGCTGGCGATTCATATTGCCGATCCTTCACTGGCGGCAATGATGCTGCCGCGCTCCGGATTGGGACATAAGCACGGTATCGTGCTTGGTAACCTGGTAGGATTGATCGATTCTGACTATCAGGGCCAGTTGATGATTTCCGTGTGGAACCGTGGTCAGGACAGCTTCACCATTCAACCTGGCGAACGCATCGCCCAGATGATTTTTGTTCCGGTAGTACAGGCTGAATTTAATCTGGTGGAAGATTTCGACGCCACCGACCGCGGTGAAGGCGGCTTTGGTCACTCTGGTCGTCAGTAACACTACGCATCCGAATAACGTCATAACATAGCCGCAAACATTTCGTTTGCGGTCATAGCGTGGGTGCCGCCTGGCAAGTGCTTATTTTCAGGGGTATTTTGTAACATGGCAGAAAAACAAACTGCGAAAAGGAACCGTCGCGAGGAAATACTTCAGTCTCTGGCGCTGATGCTGGAATCCAGCGATGGAAGCCAACGTATCACGACGGCAAAACTGGCCGCCTCTGTCGGCGTTTCCGAAGCGGCACTGTATCGCCACTTCCCCAGTAAGACCCGCATGTTCGATAGCCTGATTGAGTTTATCGAAGATAGCCTGATTACTCGCATCAATCTGATTCTGAAAGATGAGAAAGACACCACAGCGCGCCTGCGTCTGATTGTGTTGCTGCTTCTCGGTTTTGGTGAGCGTAATCCTGGCCTGACCCGCATCCTCACTGGTCATGCACTAATGTTTGAACAGGATCGCCTGCAAGGGCGCATCAACCAGCTATTCGAGCGTATTGAAGCGCAGTTGCGTCAGGTATTGCGTGAAAAGAGAATGCGTGAGGGTGAAGGTTACACCACCGACGAAACCCTGCTGGCAAGCCAGATCCTGGCCTTCTGTGAAGGTATGCTGTCACGCTTTGTCCGCAGCGAGTTTAAATACCGCCCGACGGATGACTTTGACGCCCGCTGGCCGCTAATTGCTGCGCAGTTGCAGTAATTCTCCCAAACGTTCAGGCAGAAACGTCTGCCTGACGCTTTTCTTACCATGCCACCAGCATTCGCTTTACACTCACCCTCGCCTGTTTAAAGGCCTCATCCTCAGGATTGATTTGCAATAACCAGTTTATTCTTCCCTGCAAAGCATAAAGATACGCCGTTGCCTGTGCGCGGAGATCGCCAGAAGGATCAAGTTCACCACGATGACTAAGATGCGAAATAACGCCATATTTTTGGCACAAGTGTACTTCCTGACGCAGCGCCCGGCGCGCTTCACGGGCAAGCTGTGGCTTGTGATTAACAACAATCCCGGTTACCTGCTGGCGCTTACAGGCAGCTATCAGGCAACTTTTGCGTTGATTGAGGCTCAGGCCCAGCTCCGCTAACAATCCGCATACTTTATTTTTAACCTGGCGGGCATTGAAGTGACCAGAAAAGGTCATGTCATCGCAGTAGCGGGTGTAGGTAATTCCCCGAGCCTGACACCATTCCCCTATGCACTCATCAAAACGGCGCATCACAAGATTGGAAATGGCAGGCGAAGTTGGCGCCCCCTGCGGTAACGCGTCGTTATAGCAACAAAGCCAGGTCAGCATGGTTACCACATTGCGTGGCAACTGGGTCTGGCTAAACACACGCCAGACCTGTAACCAGCTAATGCTATCGAAAAAGTTTTCGATATCGAGTTTAAGGATCTGCGGCTGTTGGCAGTGAGGCTGCGCGTTGCTGACGATTGGGCGACCCTGTCGGTAGGCGGTAGCAAAAGGGGAAAGAGGGAATTGTGAAAGGACGTTCTTAAGAATGTTGCGCTGTACGGTTTTGAGCAAGTAATCAGGGGCTAACACCACCCGCTGACCGCCGTGACGCTTAGAAAGAATAATCCGTCGGTAATGGCGTGCGGCATGATTACTGAGCGCATACAGCCGCTGTATTTCTTTATCGGCGCTCCAGCCCGGCGAGCCGAACAAATCAAGCGCCAGAAGGGTTATCCGGGTAGCATCCATTCCACTCTCCACATCACGGCGACCAAAAGAGGCACCAACAGCGGCAATACCCTCAAACTATCCCGAAGGCGCGTAACTGTACTGAGCGCGTCAGCGCGACGTACGCGAAGCGTACTTAAGTACAATGGAGCGACTTTGGGTATCTGGACAAACTACTGGCGTTAAGTCGGCGACTCGCCGACCCTCCCGGCACAAAAGGCCGGAAACGCTATTGCCACTGCTGGCGAAAGCAGATTAACACGATATCTTAAACCGCATCACGCTGCGCACAGTAAAAACCTGCGCAGCGCATATTTTTAAACGCCGAACTCTTCGCGATAGGCCTTAACCGCCGCCAGATGTTCCGCCATTTCCGGCTTCTCTTCAAGATAAGCAATCAGGTCTTTCAGGGTGATGATAGAGATCACTTTGCAGTTGTAATCACGCTCAACTTCCTGAATTGCCGAAATCTCGCCGCGACCACGCTCCTGACGATCGAGCGAAATCAATACACCAGCAAGCGTCGCGCCATTGGCCTGAATAATTTCCATCGACTCGCGAATCGCCGTTCCGGCGGTGATCACATCATCCACCAGCATTACGCGTCCTTGTAACGCGCTACCAACCAGATTGCCGCCTTCACCGTGGTCTTTTGCTTCTTTGCGGTTAAAGCAGTACGGCAGGTCCAGGTCATGATGCTCCGCCAGCGCCACGGCAGTTGTGGTGGCAATCGGGATCCCTTTGTAAGCAGGGCCAAACAGCAGATCGAACTCAATGCCGGAATCCACTAACGCTTCAGCGTAAAAACGGCCTAACAGTGCCAGATCGCGCCCGGTATTAAACAGCCCGGCGTTGAAGAAATAGGGGCTTTTGCGCCCGGACTTCAGCGTAAACTCGCCAAACTTTAATACCTGCTTGCCAAGCGCAAATTCAATAAACTGGCGCTGATATGGTTTCATGCCTTCGCTCCTCATCTTACTTTTCTACAGACAAAAAAAAGGCGACTCATCAGTCGCCTTAAAAATCAGTTTGCCAGCGCCGCCTTCTGCGTCGCTACAATGGATTCGATTCCCCCTCGGGCCAGCGCCAACAAGGTGAGTAGCTCTTCATGGGTAAACGGCTCGCCTTCCGCCGTTCCCTGCACTTCAATGATGCGCCCGTCTTCGGTCATCACCACGTTCATGTCCGTTTCAGCGGCAGAGTCTTCAACGTATTCCAGATCGCAAACCGCTTCGCCGTTCACAATCCCGACAGAAACCGCGGCTACCATCCCTTTCATCGGGTTGGTTTTCAGCTTGCCATTTTCAACCAGTTTATTCAGGGCATCGGCTAGTGCAACACAAGCACCGGTGATAGAAGCAGTGCGGGTGCCGCCATCAGCCTGAAGTACGTCGCAGTCCAGCGTAATAGTAAACTCACCGAGGGCTTTCAAATCTACTGCGGCGCGCAATGCACGAGCGATCAGACGCTGGATTTCCATCGTGCGGCCGCCCTGCTTACCCTTCGCCGCTTCACGGGCATTACGGGTATGAGTAGAACGCGGCAGCATACCGTATTCTGCGGTGATCCAGCCCTGGCCCTGACCTTTCAGGAAGCGCGGCACGCCTTCTTCAATAGAGGCGGTACACAACACTTTGGTATCGCCAAATTCGACCAGCACCGAGCCTTCTGCATGTTTTGTATAGTTACGAGTCAGGGTAACGGGACGCACCTGATTATTGCTACGGCCTGCTGGACGCATATTGAAATCTCCGGCTTGAAACAAATGTGGCTGCGCATTATACGGACTTCCGGCGGTTATTCCTATCCTGACAAGGCATCGATGGCTATAATCCTTCCACCTCTCCTTTTATAAACAGGAACGTCTATGATCCGCAGTATGACCGCCTACGCCCGGCGTGAAATCAAGGGTGAATGGGGGAGCGCAACCTGGGAAATGCGCTCGGTAAACCAGCGTTATCTGGAAACTTACTTTCGTCTGCCGGAGCAGTTCCGTAGCCTTGAACCTGTCGTTCGCGAGCGTATTCGTTCTCGCCTGACGCGTGGTAAAGTGGAATGTACCCTGCGCTATGAGCCAGATGTCAGCGCACAAGGTGAGCTGATCCTCAACGAAAAACTGGCTAAACAGCTGGTAACTGCCGCGAACTGGGTAAAAATGCAGAGTGACGAAGGGGAAATCAACCCGGTTGATATTCTCCGTTGGCCAGGCGTGATGGCAGCCCAGGAGCAGGATCTCGACGCGATTGCTGCTGAAATTCTCGCGGCGCTGGATGGTACGCTGGATGACTTTATCGTCGCGCGCGAAACCGAAGGTCAGGCGCTGAAAGCATTGATCGAGCAGCGTCTGGAAGGCGTTACCGCCGAAGTGGTCAAAGTCCGCGCCCATATGCCGGAAATCCTGCAATGGCAGCGTGAGCGTCTGGTCGCTAAGCTGGAAGATGCTCAGGTTCAGTTGGAGAACAACCGTCTGGAGCAGGAGTTGGTTCTGCTGGCACAACGAATTGACGTTGCCGAAGAGTTGGACCGCCTCGAAGCGCATGTTAAAGAGACCTACAACATTCTGAAGAAAAAAGAAGCCGTTGGTCGTCGTCTGGACTTTATGATGCAGGAGTTCAACCGCGAGTCAAACACCCTGGCCTCGAAGTCTATCAATGCCGAAGTGACAAACTCTGCCATCGAGCTGAAAGTGTTGATCGAGCAGATGCGCGAGCAAATCCAGAATATTGAGTAAACAACATATCTCCGTAGGCCGTTGTAAATTACAGCGGCGCTACGCATATAGTTTCGTCCTCACGTTTAATTACTCCATACTTTTTCTAATGCATTTTACTTATCACGAAATCAGAATAATGCATTCACACTACAGAAAATAACAATTTCACATAACTACAAGTTATCAATTCCCTCTCACCTTAAAAAATCTCAATCGTGACAATGCGCACAAATCGCTACCCTGCCAGACAGATTTTTAGGGAGAGAACCATGCTGTTACACATTTTGTATTTGGTTGGCATTACTGCCGAAGCCATGACGGGGGCGCTGGCGGCCGGACGACGGCGCATGGATACATTTGGCGTAATTATTATTGCGACCGCCACGGCAATTGGCGGAGGGTCAGTGCGCGATATTCTGCTGGGCCACTATCCGCTCGGCTGGGTCAAACACCCGGAATATGTGATTATCGTCGCTACCGCCGCAGTACTCACCACTATCGTTGCTCCTGTAATGCCTTACCTGCGCAAAGTGTTTCTGGTGCTCGATGCGCTCGGACTGGTGGTCTTTTCTATCATTGGCGCACAGGTTGCACTGGATATGGGACACGGCCCGATCATTGCCGTTGTCGCAGCTGTGACGACCGGCGTATTTGGCGGCGTTTTGCGCGATATGTTCTGTAAACGCATCCCACTGGTATTCCAGAAAGAGTTGTATGCCGGTGTCTCATTTGCCTCCGCCGTGCTGTACATCGCGCTGCTACACTATGTTTCTAACCATGATGTGGTGATTATCTCCACCCTGGTATTCGGCTTTTTTGCCCGTTTACTGGCGCTACGTCTTAAGCTGGGATTACCGGTCTTTTACTACAGCCACGAAGGTCACTAAGGTTCAAAACCTGTGATCTGCTGGGCGGCCAGCCAACTGCCCAGCTTCTTGATTTGCGCATTTTCCTTCCATTCAATAACCTGTCTGGCGCGCCCCGATCCAGTCCCCGGCAACTGCTGCCAGAACTGTTCTGTGCTAAATAAAAGTTGCGACCAGGACCGTTCATCACTGGCGTTAAGCGCCGCCCGGGTTAGTGGTATTCCCATTGCCATCACCCAGCGAGTAAAAGGCTGCTTACGAGCCAGATTAAACTGATGCCATAACTGTGTGCTTTTACTTTTCGCGATCCCCGGCGTGTTCTGTAATTGCTCTGGCGTTAATAAAAGCCAGGAAAAGATATGCTCAAAGCGATGAGTCTGATGCAGCGCGCGCCAGCCAGCCTCACCAATGCCATCCAGCCCCAGAACCTGTTTTGACCCCAGCCAGACTAAGCGTGAAATGAACTGTTCCCGACAAACATCAGAAGCAAAGTAGCAGGTCAACGAGTTAAAGCGGTTTTCTGGTGGTGTCGGTTTTGTGCGTTCTGTACCGCGCCAGACCACATTATCAATGCGAGGAATACCCTGCCCGGCAAGGCTGACGAGGATCTGATCACCAGGCGCAATATCCCACTCCTGCCAGCGTCTGACGGAACCAACATTCACCCGCTGAACTTTTTTATCATCCAACATGACAGGCACAAGTGACGCAACCACCGAGATTTTACCGCTCTTGCCCACCGCAAACTGAATCGCCTTCACTTCGGCAACCTGAGCTACAGGTTGATATTTCCAGGCCACCAGCCACTCTGCCTGGCCCGGCAGCCAATGGCGAGATTCGGGTTCCTTAGCCGCTCGTACAACCACGCCATCGGTGACGAAGGGTAATTTCGCTTTCCACCACTCATTGCGTATGCGCTCAACCTCATCAGCATTGTTAACCGCACGGGTATACGTCTGCGTTAGAGTAAAACCTGCGGTAGTCAGCTGCTGTAAACGATCGGTCATTAACTGCGTTCCATCCGGCCATGCCCAGACAAAAACGCCCAGTGAATTCAGCGTGTCGCTATTCCCCTGGCGCATCAGGAGACCAGCAACTTTTGAGCGGGCATTTATTCCCCCCATTTGTTGTTGGATATGCCCCTCGCGCTTGAGAAATATTTCCCCCTGAAGTGTACTATTGACTAAAGGCCCGCTAACGGTTTGCGGCACAGAGGGAATTAAGCTAACTTTCTGCGTCCAGTCCTCCCCTTTCAGGCCATTGCCGCGACTGATTGCTTTGTTCAGTTTCCCGTCCCGATAAACCAGGGTTACCGCAACGCCATCGACTTTCGGTTGCACCCAAAGATCGTTGTGTTCACGCATCCAAAGACGTAGTGCATTTTTATCCGCTAATTTACGCACGCCTGTATGCGCAACTGGATGCATAACTGTGCCTGCCAAAGGTGGCATCATCGCGTCGCGGGACTCGTTCCCAAAACAGCGTTGCCACTGCGTGAGACGGGCGCTTAACTGATCGTAAACACCGTCTTCAATCTCACTTTCCCCTTCCTTCCAGTAGTCATCGTCCCACTGTTTTATTTGCTGTTGCAGGCGGGAAATTTCTTCCTGTGCTCTGGCTGGCGACCAGGCCGGACAGACCGCCCACGCCGATGATTGCCAGCACAAGATACTTATTAATATCGCCATCCATACTTTCATCATCACCTCCGCTGTAGATAGTCAGGCAGATATACAACGTGATGAAAGCAAAGCCGAGTGGCAAAAACGGAGTCTGCGAGGACGCTTCCTGAGAATCGTCTTTATTGCAGTGAATCACAGGCAAATGCGGAAGCAGCTACGCAAAACGCAACAACTTTGCGCAAAAAGTGTGAGCAAGGGCTACGTCACATGGCCGCGCCGTGTATAATAAGCTCGTATGTAGGCTTTATTTCGCTAATCACATACGAAAGATACTCATGGCTCAAGGCACGCTTTATATTGTTTCTGCCCCCAGTGGCGCGGGTAAATCCAGCCTGATTCAGGCTTTATTAAAAACCCAACCGTTGTATGACACCCAGGTTTCTGTTTCACACACCACACGCCAACCGCGTCCTGGTGAAGTCCACGGTGAACATTATTTCTTTGTTAATCATGATGAATTTAAAGAAATGATTAGCAGAGATGCGTTCCTGGAACACGCAGAAGTTTTTGGTAATTACTATGGCACTTCGCGTGAGGCCATTGAGCAAGTACTGGCGACCGGTGTCGATGTTTTTCTCGATATCGACTGGCAGGGCGCGCAGCAAATTCGCCAGAAGATGCCGCACGCGCGGAGTATCTTTATTTTACCGCCGTCCAAAATTGAACTGGACCGCCGTCTACGCGGTCGCGGTCAGGACAGCGAAGAGGTCATTGCAAAGCGTATGGCGCAAGCTGTTGCAGAAATGAGCCATTACGCCGAATATGATTACCTGATTGTGAATGATGACTTCGATACCGCGTTGACCGATTTGAAGACCATTATTCGCGCCGAACGTCTGCGCATGAGCCGCCAAAAGCAGCGTCATGACGCTTTAATCAGCAAATTGTTGGCAGACTGAACCTGATTTCAGTATCATGCCCAGTCATTTCTTCACCTGTGGAGCTTTTTAAGTATGGCACGCGTAACTGTTCAGGACGCTGTAGAGAAAATTGGTAACCGTTTTGACCTGGTACTGGTCGCCGCGCGTCGCGCTCGTCAGATGCAGGTAGGCGGAAAGGATCCGCTGGTACCGGAAGAAAACGATAAAACCACAGTAATCGCGCTGCGCGAAATCGAAGAAGGTCTGATCAACAACCAGATCCTCGACGTTCGCGAACGCCAGGAACAGCAAGAGCAGGAAGCCGCTGAATTACAAGCCGTTACCGCTATTGCTGAAGGTCGTCGTTAATCACAAAGCGGGTCGCCCTTGTATCTGTTTGAAAGCCTGAATCAACTGATTCAAACCTACCTGCCGGAAGACCAAATCAAGCGTCTGCGGCAGGCGTATCTCGTTGCACGTGATGCTCACGAGGGGCAAACACGTTCAAGCGGTGAACCCTATATCACGCACCCGGTAGCGGTTGCCTGCATTCTGGCCGAGATGAAACTCGACTATGAAACGCTAATGGCGGCGCTGCTGCATGACGTGATTGAAGATACACCCGCCACCTACCAGGACATGGAACAGCTTTTTGGTAAAAGCGTCGCCGAGCTGGTAGAGGGGGTGTCGAAACTTGATAAACTCAAGTTCCGCGATAAGAAAGAGGCGCAGGCCGAAAACTTTCGCAAGATGATTATGGCGATGGTGCAGGATATCCGCGTCATTCTCATCAAACTTGCTGACCGTACCCACAATATGCGCACGCTGGGCTCACTTCGCCCGGACAAACGTCGCCGCATCGCCCGTGAAACCCTCGAAATTTACAGCCCGCTGGCACACCGTTTAGGTATCCACCACATTAAAACCGAACTCGAAGAGCTGGGTTTTGAGGCGCTGTATCCCAACCGTTACCGCGTAATCAAAGAAGTGGTGAAAGCCGCACGCGGCAACCGTAAAGAGATGATCCAAAAAATCCTCTCGGAAATCGAAGGGCGTTTGCAGGAAGCGGGAATACCGTGCCGCGTCAGTGGTCGCGAGAAGCATCTTTATTCGATTTACTGCAAAATGGTGCTCAAAGAGCAGCGTTTTCACTCGATCATGGACATCTACGCCTTCCGCGTGATCGTCAATGATTCCGACACCTGTTATCGCGTGCTCGGGCAAATGCATAGCCTGTACAAGCCGCGTCCGGGTCGCGTGAAAGACTACATCGCTATTCCAAAAGCGAACGGCTATCAGTCTTTGCACACCTCGATGATTGGCCCGCACGGCGTGCCGGTTGAAGTCCAGATCCGTACCGAAGATATGGATCAGATGGCGGAGATGGGTGTTGCCGCGCACTGGGCTTATAAAGAGCACGGCGAAACCAGCACGACTGCACAAATCCGCGCCCAGCGCTGGATGCAAAGCCTGCTGGAGCTGCAACAGAGTGCCGGTAGTTCGTTTGAATTTATCGAGAGCGTTAAATCCGATCTCTTCCCGGATGAGATTTACGTTTTCACACCGGAAGGGCGCATTGTAGAGCTGCCTGCCGGTGCAACGCCCGTCGACTTCGCTTATGCGGTGCATACCGATATCGGTCATGCCTGCGTGGGCGCTCGCGTCGACCGTCAGCCTTACCCGCTGTCGCAGCCGCTCTCCAGTGGCCAAACCGTTGAAATCATTACCGCACCGGGCGCTCGCCCGAATGCCGCATGGCTGAACTTTGTCGTTAGCTCGAAAGCGCGCGCCAAAATTCGTCAGTTGCTGAAAAACCTCAAGCGTGATGATTCTGTAAGCCTGGGCCGTCGTCTGCTCAATCACGCGTTGGGTGGCAGCCGTAAGCTCAATGAAATCCCGCCGGAAAATATTCAGCGCGAGCTGGACCGCATGAAGCTGGCAACGCTTGACGATCTGCTGGCCGAAATCGGCCTTGGTAACGCAATGAGCGTGGTGGTCGCGAAAAATCTGCAGCAGGGAGACGGTTCCATTCCACCGGCAACCCAAAGTCACGGACATCTGCCAATTAAAGGTGCTGATGGCGTGTTGATCACCTTTGCGAAATGCTGCCGCCCTATTCCTGGCGACCCGATTATCGCCCACGTCAGCCCCGGTAAAGGTCTGGTGATCCACCATGAATCCTGCCGTAACATCCGTGGCTACCAGAAAGAGCCAGAGAAATTTATGGCTGTGGAATGGGATAAAGAGACGGCACAGGAGTTCATCACCGAAATCAAGGTGGAGATGTTCAATCATCAGGGCGCGCTGGCAAACCTGACGGCGGCAATTAACACCACGACCTCGAATATTCAAAGTTTGAATACAGAAGAAAAAGATGGTCGCGTCTACAGCGCCTTTATTCGTCTGACTGCCCGTGACCGTGTGCATCTGGCGAATATCATGCGCAAAATCCGCGTGATGCCAGACGTGATTAAAGTCACCCGAAACCGAAATTAATGTTTTATGAACCCAACACGTTATGCACGCATCTGCGAAATGCTCGCCAGGCGGCAGCCTGATCTGACCGTCTGCATGGAGCAGGTCCACAAACCTCATAACGTTTCTGCGATTATTCGTACTGCAGATGCCGTTGGCGTACATGAAGTTCATGCTGTCTGGCCTGGCAGTCGGATGCGCACCATGGCTTCGGCTGCGGCTGGCAGCAACAGTTGGGTACAGGTAAAAACGCACCGTACCATTGGCGATGCCGTCGCCCATCTGAAAGGCCAGGGCATGCAGATTCTGGCTACACATCTTTCTGATAACGCTGTCGATTTCCGCGAAATTGATTACACCCGCCCGACCTGTATTTTGATGGGTCAGGAGAAAACGGGTATCACGCAGGAAGCGTTAGCCCTGGCGGATCAGGACATCATCATTCCGATGATCGGCATGGTGCAGTCGCTGAATGTTTCCGTTGCCTCAGCCCTTATTCTTTACGAAGCCCAGCGCCAGCGGCAAAACGCAGGCATGTATCTGCGGGAAAACAGCATGTTGCCGGAAGCGGAGCAACAACGCCTGCTGTTTGAAGGCGGCTATCCGGTGCTGGCGAAAGTCGCAAAACGCAAAGGCCTGCCCTACCCCCACGTTAATCAGCAAGGCGAAATTGAAGCCGATGCTGACTGGTGGGCCACTATGCAGGCAGCAGGGTAAGCGCCATGAAAGGTCGCCTGTTAGATGCTGTTCCGCTCAGTTCGCTAACGGGCGTTGGCGCGGCGCAAAGTAATAAGCTGGCGAAAATCAATCTGCATACCGTGCAGGATTTACTCTTACACCTTCCTCTGCGCTACGAAGATCGCACCCATCTCTACCCCATCGGTGAACTACTGCCGGGCGTTTACGCCACGGTGGAAGGCGAAGTGCTGAATTGCAATATCTCCTTCGGCGGTCGGCGGATGATGACCTGCCAGATCAGCGACGGTTCCGGCATTCTCACCATGCGCTTTTTCAATTTCAACGCGGCAATGAAAAATAGCCTGGCGACGGGCCGCCGTGTGCTGGCCTATGGAGAAGCAAAGCGCGGTAAATACGGTGCAGAGATGATCCACCCGGAATACCGCGTGCAGGGCGATCTCAGTATGCCAGAGTTGCAGGAAACGCTAACGCCGGTTTACCCAACTACGGAAGGCGTAAAGCAGGCCACGCTGCGTAAATTAACCGACCAGGCGCTGGATCTGCTCGACACCTGCGCCATTGAAGAACTCCTGCCGCCGGAACTGTCACAAGGAATGATGACGCTACCGGAAGCGTTGCGCACTTTGCACCGCCCGCCGCCGACGCTACAGCTTAGCGATCTCGAAACCGGGCAGCATCCGGCACAACGCCGGCTGATTCTGGAAGAGTTGCTGGCGCATAACCTCAGCATGTTAGCCTTACGTGCCGGAGCACAGCGTTTTCATGCCCAGCCGCTGAGCGCCAATGACGCGCTGAAAAATAAACTCCTCGCAGCCTTACCGTTCAAGCCAACGGGCGCACAGGCACGCGTGGTGGCGGAGATCGAGCGCGATATGGCGCTGGATGTGCCGATGATGCGCCTGGTGCAGGGCGATGTAGGTTCCGGTAAAACGCTGGTCGCCGCCCTCGCCGCGTTGCGTGCGATTGCGCACGGCAAACAGGTGGCATTGATGGCACCAACCGAATTACTCGCCGAGCAGCACGCCAATAACTTCCGTAACTGGTTTGCTCCGCTCGGTATCGAAGTGGGCTGGCTCGCCGGTAAACAGAAAGGTAAAGCACGACTGGCACAGCAGGAAGCCATCGCCAGCGGTCAGGTGCAGATGATTGTCGGTACACACGCCATCTTCCAGGAACAGGTGCAGTTTAACGGCCTGGCGCTGGTGATCATCGACGAACAGCATCGTTTTGGCGTGCATCAGCGTCTGGCGTTATGGGAGAAAGGCCAGCAGCAGGGCTTCCATCCGCATCAGTTGATCATGACCGCCACGCCGATCCCCCGCACGCTGGCAATGACTGCATATGCCGATCTCGATACCTCGGTCATTGATGAGTTACCGCCAGGTCGTACGCCTGTGACGACGGTGGCTATCCCGGATACCCGCCGCAACGACATTATCGACCGCGTGCGCCACGCCTGCATGACTGAAGGTCGTCAGGCGTACTGGGTTTGTACGTTGATTGAAGAGTCAGAGTTACTGGAAGCGCAGGCAGCAGAAGCCACGTGGGAAGAGTTGAAACTGGCGCTACCAGAGTTGAATATTGGCCTGGTACACGGACGGATGAAGCCAGCCGAGAAGCAGGCCGTCATGGCATCATTTAAACAAGGCGAGTTACACCTGCTGGTTGCCACGACCGTTATTGAAGTCGGCGTTGATGTGCCTAACGCCAGCCTGATGATCATCGAAAACCCGGAGCGTCTGGGTCTGGCGCAGTTGCACCAGCTACGTGGGCGTGTAGGTCGTGGCGCGGTGGCTTCTCACTGTGTGCTGCTCTACAAAACGCCGCTCTCCAAAACCGCGCAAATCCGCCTGCAAGTGCTACGCGACAGTAACGACGGTTTTGTGATTGCACAAAAAGATCTGGAGATTCGCGGCCCTGGCGAATTGTTAGGCACGCGTCAGACGGGTAATGCTGAATTTAAAGTGGCGGATTTGCTGCGCGATCAGGCGATGATCCCGGAAGTTCAGCGCCTGGCACGCCATATTCACGAACGTTACCCACAGCAGGCAAAAGCCCTGATAGAACGCTGGATGCCAGAAACAGAACGTTACTCAAATGCGTAAAAGGCGGCGGTGAGAAACCGCCATTTCAGGTTACCCTACCTTCCTGCCGGATGCGGCGTGAACGCCTTATCCGTCCTACAAAAAAACTACAAATTCAATAAATTGTGAATCAATACGCAGACTTGATAAGCGAAGCATATCAGACATTTGTCTTTGTTGCGGCGGCACTTATACCGCCGCTTCATCAATTAACCCGCAAAAATCGGCAACATCAAATACAGTTTAATCACCAGCGCGTTAACGATATCAATAAAGAACGCACCAACCATCGGCACGACCAGGAACGCCATGTGCGACGGGCCAAAACGTTCGGTGATTGCCTGCATGTTGGCGATTGCCGTTGGCGTTGCACCAAGGCCAAAACCACAGTGACCCGCTGCCAGCACTGCCGCATCGTAGTTTTTACCCATCATGCGCCAGGTGACGAAAATGGCATACAACGCCATGAAGATGGTCTGTACCACCAGAATCGCCAGCATCGGCAGCGCCAGCGAAGCCAGCTCCCATAGTTTCAGCCCCATCAGCGCCATCGCCAGGAACAACGACAGGCTTACGTTACCAAGCACGGATACCGCACGCTCAAAGACGCGGTAAAAGCCCATCATTGACAGACCGTTGCTCAGAATCACGCCAACAAACAGTACACAGACGAAGGTCGGCAGTTCAAAAGCAGTGCCAGCCAAAAGTTGCGCAACAATTTTCCCCACCGTCAGGCAGATAGCAATCAGCGCGATAGTTTCAATCAGCACCAGCGAGGTGATCATGCGGCCCACATCCGGCTTTTCGAACGCCGTCGGGACTTCCTGGTCATCCGGAATACCGTTCGGTGTGGTGGAGTGTTTCACCAGATAGCGCGCCACCGGACCGCCAATCAAGCCGCCCAGCACCAAACCGAACGTTGCACAGGCCATCGCCACTTCCGTCGCATTGGTGAAGCCATAACGTTCAATGAACAATTTACTCCACGCAGCGCCCGTACCGTGACCGCCGGAAAGCGTAATAGAACCGGCCAACAGCCCCATCAGCGGATCAAGCCCTAACAGGCTAGCCATACCAATGCCAATGGCATTTTGCATCACCAACAGACCAACAACCACAATCAAGAAGATGCCAACCACGCGCCCACCGGCACGCAGACTGGCAAGGTTGGCGTTCAAACCAATGGTGGCGAAGAAAGCCAGCATTAACGGATCGCGCAGGGACATATCAAAGTTGACTTCCCAGCCCATGCTTTTTTTCAGTACCAGTAGCGCCAGCGCCACCAACAAACCACCCGCAACAGGTTCCGGTATGGTGTATTTCTTCAAAAAGGAGACGGAATGGACCAACTTACGCCCGAGCAGCAACGTCAGCGTTGCAGCAACAAGCGTTGCTAAAGTATCGAGATGAAACATAGTTACTCCTTTGTATCCGCATCACTCTTTCATACTCGTCATACTTCATCGCGCAGTGGCACCTTCATGAAATATGACGGGTATCGAGTCATGCTTTCCTGGGTCAAATTCTCAGCTGTTAATGAACAAATGGCATGGATTTTAAGCAGAAAAATACCAAAAGTTATATAAAAAAGTGCATTTATCTCATTTAAATATTTAGCAGAGGCCGTGGCAAACGTTTGCTTTTCTCTTTCGGTCAGCTAAAATGCCCGCTTTGCTACCACGGGATTGTTTTCGATGTCTGTTTCCACCCTCGAGTCAGAAAATGCGCAACCGGTTGCGCAGACTCAAAACAGCGAACTGATTTACCGTCTTGAAGATCGTCCGCCGCTTCCTCAAACTCTGTTTGCCGCCTGTCAGCATCTGCTGGCGATGTTCGTTGCGGTGATCACGCCAGCGCTATTAATCTGCCAGGCGCTGGGTTTACCGGCACAAGACACGCAACACATTATTAGTATGTCGCTGTTTGCCTCCGGTGTGGCGTCGATTATTCAAATTAAGGCCTGGGGTCCGGTTGGCTCCGGGCTGTTGTCTATTCAGGGCACCAGCTTCAACTTTGTTGCCCCGCTGATTATGGGCGGTACAGCGCTTAAGACTGGTGGTGCTGATGTTCCTACCATGATGGCGGCTTTGTTCGGCACGCTGATGCTGGCAAGTTGCACTGAGATGGTGATCTCCCGCGTTCTGCATCTGGCGCGCCGCATTATTACGCCGCTGGTTTCTGGCGTTGTGGTGATGATTATCGGCCTGTCACTGATTCAGGTTGGGCTAACATCCATTGGCGGCGGTTACGCAGCCATGAGCGATAACACCTTCGGCGCACCGAAAAATCTGTTGCTGGCAGGCGTGGTCTTGGCCTTAATTATCCTGCTTAACCGTCAGCGTAACCCATATTTGCGCGTGGCTTCACTGGTGATTGCGATGGCGGCAGGATATGCGCTGGCGTGGTTTATGGGCATGTTGCCAGAAAGCAACGAACCGATGACGCAAGAACTGATTATGGTGCCAACGCCGCTCTATTACGGTCTTGGCATTGAATGGAGTCTGCTGCTACCGCTGATGCTGGTCTTTATGATCACTTCGCTGGAAACCATTGGCGATATCACGGCGACCTCTGACGTTTCCGAACAGCCAGTGTCCGGTCCGCTGTACATGAAACGCCTGAAAGGCGGCGTGCTGGCAAACGGCCTGAACTCGTTTGTCTCGGCGGTGTTTAACACCTTCCCTAACTCCTGCTTCGGACAGAACAACGGAGTGATCCAGTTGACCGGAGTTGCCAGCCGCTATGTCGGTTTTGTCGTCGCACTGATGTTGATCGTGCTGGGCCTGTTCCCGGCAGTGAGTGGTTTTGTACAACACATTCCAGAACCGGTTCTGGGCGGCGCAACGCTTGTAATGTTTGGCACCATCGCCGCCTCCGGTGTGCGTATCGTTTCTCGTGAGCCGCTGAACCGTCGGGCGATTCTGATTATCGCGCTGTCGCTGGCGGTCGGTCTGGGCGTGTCTCAGCAGCCGCTGATTTTGCAGTTTGCCCCTGAATGGCTGAAAAACCTGCTCTCCTCCGGGATCGCCGCGGGCGGTATTACTGCCATCGTGCTGAATCTGATTTTCCCACCAGAAAAACAGTAATTCACTGGCGGCGGTAAGATAATTACCGCCGCAGTCTCACCTCTTTCACCATTCCCGCCTTGAGGATTGCGCGTAAATCGTGCATAACTCCCTTATGTGCATTTCACGGGATGGAAGACCATGAAATTTATTGGGAAGCTGCTTCTCTACATTCTCATCGCTCTGTTAGTGGTGATCGCTGGCCTCTATTTTCTTCTGCAAACCCGCTGGGGAGCAGAACATATCAGCGCATGGGTTTCCGAGAATAGCGACTATCATCTGGCCTTCGGGGCGATGGATCACCGTTTTTCCGCGCCATCTCATATCGTGCTGGAGAACGTCACGTTTGGTCGTGATGGTCAGCCCGCGACCCTGGTGGCAAAAAGTGTCGACATTGCGCTAAGCAGTCGCCAACTGACCGAACCACGCCATGTCGATACCATCCTACTGGAAAACGGGACGCTGAATCTCACCGACCAGACCGCGCCGCTACCGTTCAAAGCCGATCGTCTGCAACTGCGTGATATGGCGTTTAATAGCCCGAATAGCGAATGGAAACTGAGCGCGCAGCGGGTAAATGGTGGCGTGGTTCCGTGGTCACCAGAAGCCGGTAAAGTGCTGGGTACGAAGGCGCAGATTCAGTTTAGTGCCGGATCGCTTTCGCTCAATGATGTTCCTGCCACCAATGTACTGATTGAAGGCAGTATTGATAACGATCGCGTTACGCTGACTAACCTGGGTGCCGACATCGCCCGCGGGACATTAACCGGAAACGCGCAGCGTAACGCCGACGGCAGCTGGCAAGTGGAAAATCTGCGGCTGGCGGATATCCGTCTACAAAGCGAAAAATCGCTAACCGACTTCTTTGCGCCATTACGCTCTGTCCCGTCGTTGCAGATTGGTCGCCTGGAAGTCATTGACGCTCGTCTGCAAGGTCCGGACTGGGCGGTGACCGACCTCGATCTCAGCTTGCGCAACATGACCTTCAGTAAAGATGACTGGCAGACACAGGAAGGCAAACTGTCGATGAACGCCAGCGAGTTCATTTATGGTTCGCTGCATTTATTTGACCCGATTATAAACGCGGAATTTTCCCCGCAGGGCGTAGCACTGCGCCAGTTCACCAGCCGCTGGGAAGGGGGCATGGTCAGAACGTCAGGGAACTGGTTGCGTGACGGGAAAATGTTGATCCTTGATGATGCGGCAATTGCCGGACTGGAATATACCTTGCCAAAAAACTGGCAACAGTTGTGGATGGAAACGACACCCGGTTGGTTAAACAGCCTGCAACTGAAGAGATTTAGCGCCAGCCGCAATCTGATCATTGATATCGACCCTGACTTCCCGTGGCAGCTCACCGCGCTCGATGGTTACGGTGCCAATCTGACGCTGGTTACCGATCATAAATGGGGCGTCTGGAGTGGCTCGGCGAATCTGAATGCCGCCGCCGCAACGTTTAATCGTGTTGATGTCCGTCGTCCGTCGCTGGCGCTAACTGCCAACAGCAGCACGGTGAATATCAGCGAACTGAGTGCATTTACTGAAAAAGGCATTCTGGAAGCCACCGCCAGTGTTTCACAAACGCCACAACGTCAGACCCATATCAGCCTGAATGGACGCGGTGTGCCGGTGAATATTTTGCAACAGTGGGGATGGCCTGAACTACCGTTGACTGGCGACGGCAATATTCAGCTTACCGCCAGTGGCGATATTCAGGTCAATGTCCCGCTGAAACCTACGGTTAGCGGGCAATTGCATGCCGTGAATGCCACAAAGCAGCAAGTGACTCAAACCATGAATGCGGGCGCAGTTTCCAGTGGTGAAGTTACGTCGACGGAGCCGGTGCAGTAAAAATAAGGACGCTAGCGGATATCAGCGCTAGCGTTCCCCGTTATTAGCGCAAAATTCCATACTCACTGCACAATAACCATTTCACCGGTTCATCTTCTTCTATCGCCGGAAAACGTCCTCCCGGCTCAAGAAAATAATTATCGTGTTGGTCATCATTTACCATCGAAATTTCCCAGCCGAGAACAAACGCTTTTTCCGCCCAGAAGCGATGATACAGACGCGGCGGCAGGCAAATGCCCTGCCCCGGCTTTAGCACCAGCGTTTCACCAGGTTTCATGGTACGCCGCTGACCATCAACACTCACGGTAATGACTCGTTGATCATCACAGAGATTGGCTTCGTTGGCCCAGGCCAACTGCATGCATAAGTCTCCACCGCCCCGATTGAGGATATCTTCCATTTTGTGGGTGTGAAAATGCCAGGGAGTCTGCTGATCTTGTTGGATCTGCAACATTTTCTCAGCATACGGTTTTGGATATGCCGCCGACCCCAGCGCGCCGTTGCGCATCGTTAGCAGTGTTAGTCCCGTTTGGTTGAAATCACCACGACCAAAATCGGTGATATCCCAACCGAGCTGTAAGTCGACTACTTCTTGCCAGTTATCCCGTTCCCGCTGCAGCCAGTCATCCACCGTAAAATAGGCGAACTCTGGCAAACAAACGCGGAAGGTCTGCGCAATGGCATGTGCTTTATCAATAACATAATTAATTTGTGAGCGTTTCATTGGCTTCTCCGTTGCGCATAGCAAGCCAGGCAGCGCCACGCATTCCGCTACTGTCGCCGTGCTGCGCTTTTACAATGGGAGTGGTGAATTGATCGGTGAAAACCAGTGGAGCGACTTCTGCGTTCAGATCGGTGATAAGCAGTTCCACATTCGAAAGCCCGCCGCCGATCACAATCACGCCAGGGTCAACAACGTTAACGATGGTTGCCAGCGTGCGGGCAAGCTGTTGGCGAAAACGTGCCACCTGCTGCATGGCACAAGCATCACCACGTTGTGCCAGGGTGACAATCGCCGCAGGAATGAGCAAGTTACCAGTCATCTGTTGATAGCGTTCACTAAAACCGCTGCCGGAAACAAACGACTCCACGCAGTTGTGTTTGCCGCAATAGCAACTGACTGATGGACCATCTTCCTGCTCCGTATAGCCTGGCAACGTGATATGACCGCATTCGGCAGCATTTCCCCAGGCCCCTATAAACGGTCGTTGCTTGATGGCAATGCCACCGCCGCAGCCAGTGCCAAGCGTAATACCAAATACCACATCATAATCTTGCCCGGCACCGTCGCAAGCTTCTGATAGCGCGAAACAGTTACCATCATTGGCTATCACCACCGGTTGCCCAAGCAATTGCTGCAAATCAGCCTGTAACGCATGACCGTTAATCACCTGAATATTCGCATTTTTAATCAGGCCAGTGAGTGGCGAGATACTGCCGGGTAAGGCGATCCCTGTCAGCATCGGTCGTTGAACGTCCCGCCTAATCTGCTCGATAAGCGCCACAACGCATGAGACAAATTGTTGATATGTCGACTTTTGCGTCGGGCAGCGGTAACGGCGAATCTCCCAGCCATGCGCATCCATGACGACGGCGGCGATTTTGGTCCCACCAATATCCAACCCCAGATAGTGCATATCTCGTTCCTTGTTGCGTAAAAGGCGGGTCACCCCGCCCTTCTGGCTTAGTACAGTGATGCTTTACCGAGCGAACCGAACAGTTTCATTTTGTGGCGAATGACTTCCCGCGCCGCGCTAATCGCATCCGGATAGATGACGTTCGGGTCCCACCAGCTCTCTTTAGCGAGAATTTCACGCACTTTCTGGAAATAGGCGTATTTCATATCGCTGGAGATATTGATTTTGCCAACGCCGAGCGTAACGGATTCAGCAATCTCCGCGTCCGGGTTTGCCGAACCACCGTGCAACACCAATGGAATATCAATGCGCCCGGCAATGTCGCGCAAAATGTCCATTTGCAGCTTCGGCTGCATCCCTTTCGGATAGATGCCGTGTGCCGTACCAATCGCTACCGCCAGTGTGTCGGCCCCTGTACGAGCAATAAAATCGGCGGCTTGCGCCGGGTCAGTGTAGGTCACTTGTGAAACTCCACCTTCCACTGACGTTCCTGTTTGTCCGATGGTCCCCAGCTCACCCTCAACCGACACGCCAACCGCATGAGCCAGGCGAACCACTTCTGCGGTCAGCGCCACGTTCTCTTCATACGGCAGCAGCGAACCGTCGATCATCACCGAGGTAAATCCACAGCGAATCGCCCGCAAAACGTGCTCCACAGAGGCGCCATGATCGAGGTGCAGCACAAACGGCACCGGACTACGCTGCGTGATTTCGCGAACGTGAGCGAAAAAGGCATCGCCCACAAAATCATGTTCGCTGGGATGGATAGCAATAATCGCCGGAGTATTTGTCGCTTCTGCTTCATCCACGACTGCGCGAAGGAAACAGTTATCCGCCACATTAAATGCGCCAATGGCAAAGCCGTGCTGGCGGGTAGGTTGCAGTAATTCTTTCATCGAAACTAACATGTTAAATCTCCAGTTTCAGCGTGTAGTCCGCCCTGCCGGTGCGTTATTGCACTGGCATAAAGGCCATGACAGAAAATGAATCAGGCTTTGCCGATAGAGCCGCTCGCCTGTAAATACGGTGTAACCGCTTCTTCGAAGGCCAGTTCCATAGCTTTCAGCGCGTCCACCAGTTCAATGGATATATCGTGACAGAGGGTATGCAGGAGCGCGGATTTCCCCCGTTCAAAAATGGCCGCCCCCACGTTGATTTTTGCTACCCCCAGCGTCGTACAGAGCTGGAGCTGATCGAACGGCGTACCGCTACCGCCATGTAATGCCAGAGGCACGCTCGAGCAGTGGAAAATCTCCGCCAGACGCTGAAAATCAATAGCAGGTACAACACCAGGCGCGTACATGCCGTGCGCCGTGCCTACCGAGACGGCCAGTAGATCAATGCCTGTCTGCGCGATAAACGTTTCCACATCAGTGGGTTGCGTCATCATGTCGGCATTGGTGGCCTGGTCGTAACGCGGCGCATCTGCCAGATGGCCCAGTTCGCCTTCCACGCAGAGCTGCGCGCCGGCGGCGAGTTCCACCACCGCCCTGGTCTGGCGCACGTTTTCCTCCAGGGGAAAAGCAGAAGCATCAATCATTAATCCGCTGAAACCAGCACGAAACGCCTGACGAATACAGTCCGGATTTTTGCCATGATCAAGCGCCAGAGCGACCGGTACTGAGGCAGATTCCGCGAGCGTTTTAACCACTGCCGCCGCGACGGGTGCAGGAAAATGCGCCAGATGCCCCTGATAGAGATTGAGAATGATCGGAGCGCGATTCTTCTCCGCCACGCGGATAGCTGCGTGAGCACTTTCCAGATTCATACAGTTGATCGCCAGCAAGGCGTAATGTTCATGCCAGGCTTTCATCACCATACTTTTCATATCGGCAAACATAGGGCCTCCGGTTATTCGAGGGTGAAAGTGATCTCTTCATCTTTCAGCTTTTGATCGCTCAGTTCGTCAAACTCTTCGTCACGTTCCGTTACCGGTTTCTTCCAGAGTGAAAGCATCACGCCACAAATCACCGTGCCTATACCCAGCGCCAGGCAAAACAGCAGAGGATGGGTGAACAAAGGCACAACAAACAGGCCGCCATGCGGAACCGGACTCTCCACGCCCCACACCATGATCAAGCCGCCAGCTACCGCAGAAGCCACCACACAAGATCCCACCACTCGCAGCAAGTCACGCGCGGCGATTGGAATGACTCCTTCAGTGATCATGCAGATCCCCATCGGAAACGCGGCTTTCAGCGCCTCGCGCTCCGCACGGGTGTATTTATGGCGTGTCAGTAAGAACGAAAGTGTGATGCCAAACGGAGGGATGATTGAGCCGACAAATTTCACGGCTTCTGGCCCATAGACGCCGCTGACCAGCAAGCCATCGGAAAACAACGACATTGTTTTATTTACCGGACCACCGAAATCGAAGGTTGCCATCGCGCCAAGTATGGCCCCCATCAGGAAGCGCGATCCGCCCTGCATCGACTCGAGCAAATGAATCAGTGCTTCTTGTAACCAGGCGATGGGTTTACCAATCAGCGTCATCATTAACAGCCCACCGATAATGGTGCTTAATACCGGCAACACCATGATTGGCATGAGTCCTTGCATCGACTGCGGCAGGCGGATATAGCGTTTAAGTAGCAAAATGGTGTAGCCCACCAGGAAACCACCCAACATACCGCCAATAAATCCGGTATGGATTTGCCCGCAGAGAAAGCCGACAATCAGGCCCGGGGCAAATCCAGGACGATCGGCAATAGAATAGGCAATTGCCGCGCTAATCAGCGGCACAATCAGCCCCATTCCCCAGCCGCCAATCTGATTAAGCATCCACGGGATTGTTCCTGTTTTTTCACCAACATCTGTACCGCCAAGAACTTGCCCCAACGCAATACATATCCCGGCGGCCACAATAAGGGGTATCATCCACGAGATGCCGGTTAATAAATGTTTTTTAATTTCCTGTGAAACCGGAATTTTATTGTCTTTCATATTAAGATCCCTCCAGTATAAGGATCATTTGTTTCCCAGTGATTTTTCGACCTTTTCAAGAAATTGAACGGGCGATTTAATGACAATCTCTGTCTTTACTCGCACAATACGTTTATTGGTGAAGCGTTCTTCTCCTTTTATTTTCACATCTACAGCAAGAATCACGACGTCAGCAGCAGAGATATCTGCCGCCTGTAATTCATTTTCTGTACCAATGGTTCCCTGGGTTTCAACTTTAATGGTATGGCCCAGAGCTTTTGCTCCTTTGATTAACTTTTCACGAGCAATATAGGTATGAGCAATACCCGCCGTACAGGCGGCAACACAGACAATATTCATGACATACTCCCTGTTATTTAGCAGACATCGGATTGTGCATACTGACTAAAGAGATCAATGATTTTTTGCGGACTCGTCTCAACTAACAATTGTTCTATGATGTCATCATCCGCCAGCGCGCCCGCGACCTGGGAAAGTAAACGGATATGGGTGGTATTTTGATCTTCAAGACGTACCGCAAATAAAATAATACAGCGCACGCTACTGCCATCCAGCGTTTCCCAGGGAATATCCTGCCGGGTACGGCCAATTGCCAGCGTAGTATTAATCACAGCTGAAGATTTACCATGCGGGATCGCAATATGATTTTCAAAACCAGTCGAGCCTTCCGCTTCGCGCTGCCAGACATCTTTAATAAAGGTTTCCCGACAATCGATCGCACCATCTTTTTTGAGAAGATTAGTTAATTCTTCAATCGCCTCCGCTTTATTCGTCGCTTGCATATCTAAAATAACGCGATTCGTATTCAGGATTTTTGTTATGTCCATTCGTCATACCTCATAAAATTCTGACATTAAATTTCAACGACCCGAGACGTCGCATGATGTAATTTTTCCGTAATCACCATTTCAGTGACCCGCTTAATATCGGCATCATTAAAAAAAGCGGTAACATAAGCGACCGGCATAGTGACTGTAGGCAAATTAATGGTCGAAATAATCAGTTCGATATTGTCAGGCAAAACCTGTGATAAATTCGCTGCTGAAATAACATCAACAATCGTCCATTCAGGAAATGCTCGCAGAATACGGCTTTTCAGTAGATGCGAAGTTCCGATTCCGGTTGAACAGACCAGTAATACACGTTTACGGGCAATTTGCCGCTCCATCGCAGCCTGAAAATGAACGGTCAGGTAACCCACTTCATCCTCGCTCACTGCATTCTCACCCCAGGTTTTAAATACCTGATTCACCACATATTGCGTCAACCGCCAGACATCCGCTAATTCTGCTTTAATATCTTCCAGCAATGGATTACGGATATGAATGCGATAATTTAAACGGTTAATCAGCGGCTTAATATGAACCAACAAGCCATCATATAATGCGCTGTCTTCACTAAAATCGCAGTCCACGATGTCACTGAATACCGTAATTAAACGCCAGGTAATCAGACGCGCTTCATTGCTGGCCTGCATATGTGAAATAATGCTAACATCTTTTTGTCCATCAATCGCCACACCTGATGAAATGATATATTGATAAATAAACCAGACTTCATCATCGGGCAATGTATGTGCAATTCGTTGTTCTATCTTATGAATCATCTGACTGGCAACATTAAAGATATTTTCATCATATTGCCTGGTTTGATCTTCTTCTCTTGATAACGCATTCCCGTGCGTGTTGCGATACATCATAATAAGGATGTGAGTAAAAATGTTAACGTAATAAGGTTCTCCCAAAGACCAACTTAATTCATTTTCCATATCCAGTAACAATGACTGGACAAATAACACTTCTTCCTCTCCAAAATAATGGACTAATGCTTTATAGCTTCCGGGATCCAGACGTGAATACACGACACCTTGCGGCTCATTATGGTTAATAATGCCGTTAATCAGTAATGCCATTGCCTGTCGGACTTGCCCTTCACTACCTTCAATATGCGTACCACTTGGGCTGCGGATCAACGATAACCCCAACGGCGCAAGCCAGGACTCAATTACTCTCAGGTCATTAACAATAGAGGCTCCGCTGATAAAGTAGCGTTCTGACAATTTACTGATCGACGTTTCATTCGGTGTTTCACTTAATAACTGCGACGCTATTTTAACGCGCCTGGCATTATTCATTACACCATCAATCTCTTCACATTCTGCCACCAACAAATGATCAAGATGCAGCAAATCAGCAATATTCTCCGCGCTTAACATCACACCCGCGCCAGCACGCTTCTCAACATTTATTCTCCATTGCCCCAGCCATTGCTCAAGTAAACGTAAATCACGTTGAATGGTTTTTTCCGAAACATTTAAATAGCCGGCAATCGTAACAATAGTCGTATATTCCCTTCGTGGTAGAAGGAATCGTAATAATCTGTTTTGTCGCGAGGTAATCATTTGCATTTTTTACCCTTATCACAGATTAAGAAGCCCCATGAGGAAGAGCTTCAGTTGCCATCTCTGAGGGTAAATATAAAGCAGAATAATTTCACAACAATACTAAAATCTGTCCGTAATCCGGACAGTGATAAAACAAAGCAAGGCGGTTAAGGGATATTTTTCAGCACAGATCACATTTTCGCGATGAATAATCGTGATCATGCTCGCAAATACGATGGAAGAAATATTTATTACCAGATGTGAGATTATTTACCGGATACGACACAAAACCATTCGTATCCGGCATTCTTCAATAGATTACAACGTAATTGTCAGCGCATTCCCTTGAGGCGTCACCACCAGCCCCTGCTCACTTTCAGCCTGCGAACCGCCTTGCAGACCATTTACTTTCACAACATTGCGCAAGCACAGCGTCCAGTTCTTCGCCACGCCCGCACCATTCACAGTAATTGTGTTGCCAGTACGCGCCGCTTTCAGGGTGGAAAGAACGGAACCATCGGCAGCGGGCACTTCACAGATGGCTTCATGCCCGTCTTGCAGATTAAAGAGCTGGAATGCCGTGCCTTCGTGCCACGCGTAATCGGGACGTTGCTCGTTGTTGCCCAGCGCCAGTAGGGTGTTATCACGCACATAAACGGGCAGACTCAGGAAGCCGTGCTGCTGTTTATGCCAGCGACTACCATCGAGTTCATCGTTGTGCCACAGGTGTGTCCAGCGACCTTCCGGCAAGTAGAACTGCACATCGCCCGATTCAGTGAACACTGGAGCAACCATCACGTTGTCGCCTAACATGTATTGACGGTCAAGGTAATCACAAGCCGGATCGTCCGGAAACTCCATCATCATGGCCCGCATCATCGGCGTACCCCGCGCGTTCGCACGAGCAGCCTCACGATACAGATACGGCATCATGCGGCATTTCAGTTGCGTGAAGAAGCGCACCACATCACAGGACTCATCATCATAGGCCCACGGCACACGATAAGATTTGCTGCCGTGTAAACGGCTATGGCTGGAGAGCAAACCAAACGCGCACCAGCGTTTGTAAACGTGCGCCGGAGCGGTATTCTCAAAGCCGCCGATATCGTGGCTCCAGAAGCCAAAACCAGAAAGGCCAATAGACAAACCACCGCGCAGGCTTTCCGCCATTGATTCGTAGTTAGCGTAACAGTCGCCACCCCAATGTACCGGGAATTTCTGCGCACCGACGGAGGCCGAGCGGGCAAACAAGACGGCTTCTTCCTCGCCAACGGTTTCCTTGAGCACGTTCCACACCAGTTCGTTGTAGATGTACGCATAATGGTTATGCATTTTCTGCGGATCGGAACCGTCAAACCATTGAACATCGGTTGGAATACGTTCGCCAAAGTCGGTCTTAAAGCAATCAACGCCCATCGCGACCAGACCTTTCAGTTTGTCGGCGTACCATTTGCAGGCATCCGGATTGGTAAAGTCATAAATCGCCAGACCTGGCTGCCATTTATCCCACTGCCACAGCGAACCGTCCGGGCGTTTGAGTAAATAACCTTTCTCTTGTAACTCTTTAAAGACAGGGGATTTTTGCCCGATATAGGGGTTAATCCAGACGCAGATTTTTAGCCCTTTCGCTTTCAGGCGGCGGATCATCCCTTCCGGGTCCGGGAAAGTCAGCGGGTCCCACTCAAAATCGCACCACTGGAAGGCTTTCATCCAGAAACAGTCAAAGTGGAAAACATGCAGCGGCAGATTGCGTTCCGCCATACCATCGATAAAGCTGTTTACCGTCGCTTCGTCGTAGTTGGTGGTAAATGAAGTGGTTAGCCACAGGCCGAAGGACCACGCGGGCGGCAGCGCCGGACGACCAGTAAAACGGGTATAACGATCAAGTACCGCTTTCGGCGTCGGGCCGTCGATAACAAAGTATTCGAGATATTCACTCTCAACGCTGAACTGCACTTTGGAGACTTTCTCCGATCCCACTTCAAAAGAGACGCATTGGGGATGATTGACCAGTACACCATAACCACGGTTAGTCATATAGAACGGGATATTTTTATACGCCTGTTCAGTACTTGTGCCGCCGTCCCGGTTCCAGGTCTCTACCGTCTGGCCATTGCGCACCAGGGCCGTAAAGCGCTCTCCCAGACCGTAAACTGTTTCGCCAACGCCAAGATCCAGCCGCTCAAACATATAATTTCGTTGATTATTCGTGTCCTGCACGTAGCCATTATTTTTCACCTGACTACCGGTAATACGTTCGCCGTTGCGCAGAAAATCCAGTGACCAGAACTCACCTTTGCTGACACGCGCACTTAAGTTGCCACTTTTAAACTCAGCGTAACGTTCTGTGTTTTCGATTGTGACCTTCACGTCCTGCAAAATATTGAGCGGGTAATGAGGACCGTTATTCAGCGCCCCCTGAAAATGCTCAATCCGTACACCGACAATACCTTCCTGTGGGGAGAAAAAGCGCAGCGTAAATAAAGGCGTATCAAGCTGCCAGGTACGTTCACGCACATCACGGGGGGCAGCATAGACCACCATTTCATTACCCTGCTGTTCAACCTCGAACACCTGAAGCGGGTGAATCAAATTGAGGCCAGGTTGAATCAACCAGTTTCCGTCGCTAATTTTCATTGCCGTTCCTTAGTTCTGCACTTCTTGAGAGGTGAATTGTTGCTGGCAACGGCGTTTGCCCTGGGCCAGCTGTTCCATAACGGTTTTCAGATTGTGCGTCGTGAGTGAGTAGTAGCGTTTAGCGATAATCGCACTCAGCAAGTAACAGATCGCCGGAACAATCGTGAATAGCGCGATAATGATGCTAATCGTGGCGCTGTTCTGCGCTTTTTCTGCCGCATCATATCCGCCATAAGCCAGCATCCAGCCGATAAGAGCGCCGCCGAAGGCCAACCCCAGTTTGAGCACAAACAACGTGCCAGCAAAACTGATCCCGGTCAGGCGTTTACCATTGCACCACTCGCCGTAGTCGACGGTATCGGACATCATTACCCACTGGATAGGTGTCACCAGTTGATGCAACACACCAATCACGAAGATGAAGACAAACATGGTGATGCTGGCCTGCATAGGAACAAAGAACATCGCCAGGCTAATCACTGCCAGCAGGGCGTTCGTCCACCAGAAGATAGTGACTTTACATTTCCAGTCGGTCAGCGGTTTCGCCAGTGCGGAACCAATCAGGTTACCCACGCAATAAGTGGTAAGAAAAGCGACAAACACTTCCGGCGTACCCAAAATCCATGTGACGTAATACATCATCGCCCCGCCGCGTACGCACACCGCCAGAATGTTGAAAATGGTCAGGAAACCGACAATACGCCACTGGTCGTTTTGCCAGATATCACGTAAATCTTCCCGCATAGACGTCGTTGTAGGTGGTGCTTCAACGCGTTCTTTAGTGGTGAAGAAACAAAATGCCAGCATCATAAATGCCACCACGGAAAGGACCGCGATACCGCCCTGGAAACCGAGTGGTTTATTATCACCACCAATTAAATTAACCAGCGGCATCATCAGCACAGTAGAGAGCATGCCTCCCGCGGTCGCCAGCACAAAACGCCAGGATTGCAGCGAGATACGCTGAGTCGGGTCATTGGTGATTACACCACCCAATGCGCAGTAAGGGATATTGACGACGGTATAAAGTAAGGTAAGTAGGGTGTAAGTAATTGCTGCATAAATCATTTTTCCGTTCAGACTGAGATCTGGCGTGCTATAGGCCAGTACACAGACGATCCCGAATGGCAGTGCGCCAAACAGTACCCACGGACGAAATTTACCCCAGCGAGAGCGCGTTCGATCGGCCAACAACCCCATGCAAGGATCGGAAATCGCATCCAGTGCACGAGCGACCAAAAACATGGTTCCGACAAATCCGGCAGGAATGCCAAAAATATCGGTATAAAAGAACATCATATATAACATTACGTTATCGAAAATAATGTGGCTGGCGGCGTCTCCCATGCCATAACCAATTTTCTCTTTAACGGACAACACTTCACTCTTCATCTGCTTTTCCTTGATGCTATAGGGGTGCTGAGACCGATAACGCATTTTGTAAACCATCCCTGTGAGAGCGAATATTCCGATATCTGGTTATTAATTTATGATTCTTGTTTTATGTGATCGTGGTAGCGTAAATTACGCTCATATATCATTGTAAAGTATGGGTTTTATATGAACTATAATGCTTTCGTGATAATACGCTGCATGTATTAGGCGGAAAAAACTGATCTGGGGGATGTAGAAACTCAAGGAAGTAGCTATAATGCGCCCCGCCTCCATGTAGCAATCGAGGCGCGGAAGATCGTCGTCTCCGGTGAGGCGGCTGGACTTCAAATCCAGTTGGGGCCGCCAGCGGTCCCGGGCAGGTTCGACTCCTGTGATCTTCCGCCAGTTTACCTCTTCTGAACTCTCCCAATGTCAATAAATCTCTTCTAATCCCTTGTATATCAGTATTTATTTGTATCCAGAGGTCAACCTACTTCACCCCGTATCAAGTTTCTTTTGGGGGTACTTTAGGGGGTGTTATTTCCTATTGAAATACCAGCACCCCCATAATAGGAAAAATGTGATATATAACAACGGCTTTTAACAACATCTTTGTTATACAAGGGGTGTATTGGGGGTATCAGGTTAGTTACTGGCAGAAATCCCCCTCAGGAACATGAATTCATCAAAAGCCGGAGGATGTCATGGCATTAACCGATATCAAAGTGAAAACCGCAAAACCCAAAGACAAACCCTATAAGCTTGCTGATGGCGGCGGTATGTATCTACTGATTAACACTAATGGTTCTAAATACTGGCGCATGAAGTACCGCTTTGCTGGTAAAGAAAAGATGCTTTCTATTGGCGTATACCCCGATGTAACGCTAGCCGATGCTCGCGAGAAACGCAGTGAAGCCAGGAAACTCCTCGCTGCTGGAGGCGATCCAGGGGAGGCAAAAAAGGAAGAAAAAATCGCGCAGCAAATGAGTCTGCAAAATACGTTCGAGGCTATTGCTCGCGAATGGCACCAGTCAAAAGCCGATCGGTGGTCATTACGCTATCGTGATGAAATCATTGATACCTTTGAAAAAGACATTTTTCCCTACATTGGCAAGCGCCCTATTGCCGAAATCAAACCAATGGAGTTACTGGAAGCACTGCGTAAAATGGAAAAACGTGGAGCTCTGGAGAAAATGCGCAAGGTCCGCCAGCGCTGTGGTGAGGTGTTCCGCTATGCAATTGTTACTGGCCGGGCAGACTATAACCCAGCCCCCGATCTTGCCAGTGCTTTAGCTACACCGAAAAAAGTACATTTTCCCTTTCTTACTGCTAATGAACTTCCCCACTTCCTCAACGATCTGGCGGGTTATACCGGAAGTATAATCACTAAGACAGCTACTCAGATCATTATGTTAACCGGCGTACGAACACAAGAACTGCGTTTTGCACGCTGGGAAGATATCGATTTTGAGACAAAATTGTGGGAGATCCCGGCAGAAGTAATGAAGATGAAGCGACCTCATATTGTGCCGCTCTCTGAGCAGGTCATTATGCTATTTAAGCAGCTTGAACCAATCTCAAAACATCATCCCCTAGTCTTTATCGGTAGAAATGATCCCCGCAAACCAATTAGTAAGGAAAGCATTAACCAAGTAATTGAATTACTTGGATATAAGGGAAGACTCACAGGGCACGGTTTCAGACACACCATGAGTACAATTCTGCATGAACAAGGCTTTAATTCCGCCTGGATTGAAATGCAGTTAGCTCATGTGGATAAAAATTCCATCAGGGGTACCTATAATCATGCCCTGTATCTCGATGGCCGCCGTGAAATGATGCAATGGTACGCTGATTACATTGATTCACTCTCCAGCCGGGAAAGTTAAGTCAAAAATACTTTTCCCTGATGTTTTCCTCAATTAAGTATTTTATCCTCTGGCCTACAAGGCTGGAGGATTTTTGTTATTATATTATTTTTTGCGTCTTCAAACTTATTACAAAAACATAATTAAAAGCAAATTGACATTTTTAAATTGGCAATTACAAAATACAGCCTTGCAGTTATTTCGATACCTTTAGCAAAGGAAAAGTTGATTCAGATATAATTTAGCATTTCAATCATCTGACATCATTATAAAAAATGAGATTCACATAAAGATAAAATTATTGTTCTCAAGGAAAGCATGAAGGGGCTTTGTAAGCAATATTCATTCAGTGCCAAGACAGGACTTGATACACAGAATCTCAACTTTTATGCTCTCAGACTATATCACCACATGTTTTACAGGCTCAGAAAATGAACGATAGATTATGCTTTGAAGTGCACGATAACCAGGGTTATTTCGTATTTCCGGATACCTGGTTTGGCCCATTGCTGGGGGAGTTTGAAGAAGTGCTTGATGCATACGACGCTGATGAAATCAGCGAGACGAGTTACATCAACAAACTCCGACGCCTTGCTCAACGGGAGCCGGACTTTATTGATATACACGTTCATCTGGCATATGCATTTCTGGAACAGAATGCCCCGCGTAAGGCACTGAACGCCGCTCTTAAAGGACTGGCGGCAGGTAATCGTATCATCCCGGAAAGTTTCTGTGGTGAAATAATCTGGATGCATCCCGAAAACCGGCCTTATCTGCGCGCGCTTTATGCAGCAATTCTCGCAAATGTGCACTTACAGCGCCATCAGGATGCGGTTATGCTCACTGATAAAATACTGGCATACAATCCTGAAGATAATCAGGGGGCTCGCTGGTTGTTGGGTTCAGAGCTGTTACGCACCGGCGATCATGAGCGAGCCTTCAGTGTACTGAAAGAGCATGCTGATGAATTTTCACCTTACTGGTATGAACTCGGTCTCCTGCATTTTCTGAACGGGGAACATGTTAAGGCCGCCACAGCTTTTCGCCATGGCTTTGCCACAAACACTTACATCGCAGAAATGCTGTGCGGAAATCTGCATCCATTTCCACTTGCTATGTGGCATGACTTCTCCGGCTCTCTGGATACGGCAGAAGATTACTATGCAACATACTCACCATTATGGGGACAATATCCGGAAGCATTGCTGTTTGTAAACTGGCTCTATAATCATTCCTCTGTGCTGCATGAACGGGCAGAAATCATTAAATGCGCCGAAATGCTGATGCAGGAAGATGATTTCGAAATATGCGAAAGTATTTTAAGACAGCAGGAGAAGTTGCGTGAAAGAATTGATGAGACGCTTTCTGAGAAAATTGTACAGAAATGCAGAAATATGAATGGTGAATATGTCTGGCCCTGGATATTGCCGTTTTCAGCGGCAGGCATGAAACATACTGGCATACAGTATCAGTAGATATTGCATTAGTGTATCCTGCACACAAGTAATAATTTATCCACCAATAATAACACTGTTAATGTCCCCTTCCCCTGGTTGTCAGCCAGGGGTTATCTTCTGAATATTTCTTTTGAAAAGGATAACACAGTAAATTATTTTTATGAATTATCCCATGGACTCATTAACACCCTTTCATAATGCTTTATTGTCAAACACGTTATGGCTGACATCAAAAAAAACCGGATTGCCTCTGCCAGCGGGTAATCACCTTCCCGGTGTTTTCGGTTGGTCTGGTTACTCCTGTCTGGTTATTAGCAAGATAATTGCTATAAACAGTGGAAAACTCATCGTACATAATCTGGTGATGAACATTACGTTTATTTTCCCTTGACCGGAAGAATCAGAGGCTGTGGTTTCAGTCATACAGTCCATCTCCTTTAATCGGAGTTGGCTCTTTCCCTGGCCGTATACGGCGAACAGATTCTCGTATTACCAGTTTCCCATACAAAAGTAATGCACCAACAGTTGCATCAGGACGTACAAGTCTTTGTTGTAACATATGTACCGCTTCAGTACCCAGTTCATCGCGAGGTACATGTACTGCCGTAAGTGGCACATCTTCTATTGCAGCCAGATTAAACCCATCAATACTCATTACGGACACATCTTGTGGCACTCGTATATTACGTTTTTTTAAAGCGTTAATTATACCTGCAGCAATGAAGTCCCCACTTGCCAAAAAAGCAGTCGGTAGCATACTTTTCTCTGTCATATCCAGCCATGCTCCGACTTTTTCTTCGGCTTCTTTGGCGCTGAAACTATTAATAGTGAGTAAATCTCTGTCATCTTTAAAGTTCTGATTCTGTCTCTCCCATGCTTCTTTAATTCCGGCAAGTCGCAGTTCCATTGTGTATCGACGTAAACACATAATGTTCATTACTCTGCGATGCCCCATTTCAAACAGAAAGTGAGACGCAAAAGCACCAATGTTTTTGTGATCTGGAGCAACTGTGGGAAGACGCATACGTCGATCATGGCAGTTAATCATTACGCACGGCTTAGAAAAATCTGCTGCAAGATCATGTATATGAGGATCATCAATACCAAGCAATATTGCAGCCTGTGTTTCTGCCTCATTCATGCGCGCCAGGAATTTTGAAGGTGTACTATCGAACTCATCAAGGGCACAGTAACGCAACCGAACCTCATAATGCGATAATGCCTTGCTGATGCTTTGGATTACGCGGAAATAAAAAATGTCTGTTCGCTCATCAAAAGCCCGTTGAGGAGCAAAAATGACAAGGTTGTTTAACAACATACGGCCGGATGCCATTCCATCCATAACCCCAAGCTCTCTGGCACACGCTAATACTTTCTCGCGGGCACGATAACTGGTATTAGCTTTACCCGCTAAAACCCGTGACACGGTGCTGGATGAAAGGCCTGTTCGCATGGCAATATCAGCAATCTTTAGTTTTTTTTCCATATTGTGATCTATCTCTAATTTCAAAATGAAAAAATTCTCATGGGATGGAATAGCCTGACTGCAAGGACTTCTGACTATTTTTAGAATTTATATGAACTACTTATGAAAAAACGTGCACAATACCAACTTTTTTTCATCGCCTCCCTCTTTTATTGTGAATGAGTAGTTCCGGTTTAAGTATTAAGCCGAAAGGTAAAGTGGGATGTGGCAACCCCGAGCTGCGTTGTCGCTCGATCATTTATTACATCCGGTGGGGTGATTATGAGTCAGGATATAAATAATAATATAGCTGTCAGCAAACACCGTCGAATAATAAGACAACTACGGTGGTGGATGTTAATCCTTTTTCTAATGGGTGTCACTGTCAATTATATTACCAGAAACTCATTAGGTATTTTGGCACCAGAGTTAAAAGACAGCCTTGGAATTACAACTGAACAATACTCCTGGATTGTTGGTGGATTTCAGCTTGCATATACCCTTTTTCAGCCACTTTGTGGATGGCTAATTGATGTTATTGGGCTCAAGATTGGATTTATGATTTGTGCTTCATTATGGGGAATTGCTTGTCTTCTGCATGCAGGAGCAGGAAGCTGGATACAGCTTGCGTTGCTTCGTTTTTTCATGGGAGGTGCTGAGGCTTCTGCGACACCTGCAAATGCAAAAATTATAGGTGAGTGGTTTCCAAAATCTGAACGTCCTGTTGCTGCTGGCTGGGCGGGTGTCGGTTTTTCTATCGGTGCAATGCTTGCACCACCAATTATTTACTTTGCACATGCGTCATTTGGTTGGCAGGGTGCATTTATGTTTACAGGTGCACTTGCAATTCTTTGGGTTTTCCTTTGGTGGGCGTGTTATAACACACCAGAAGAGCACCCAAACTTAAGTAAAAATGAGCTCAACTTTATCCGACAGGATAACGAAGCTCCTCCGGTAAAAATGCCTTTTCTGACCGCGTTAAAAACAGTTAGTAAAAATAAACGCTTTTATGGAATCGCTATCCCTGCATTTATGGCAGAGCCAGCATGGGCTGTAATGAGCTTTTGGGTGCCATTATATCTTGCAAAAGCATATGGCATGGACCTTAAACAAATAGCTCTGTTTGCATGGTTACCATTTCTTTGCGCTGATTTAGGAAGTATTGCCAGCGGATATCTGACAAAACTCTATACCCGTCTGTTTGGGTTAAGCAGAGTAAATTCTGTTATTGCGTCCTCTGTAAGCGGAGCATTTCTAATGGTTTCGCTTGCTGTGATTGCTTTTATCGACAATCCATATATTGCTATTGTACTTATCTCCATTGGTGGTTTTGGTCATCAGATAATTTCCTGCATGTTAAGTGCCCTGGTCGTTGAATCTTTTGATAAGGGGCAGATGGCCACTGTTAATGGAATGCGTGGTTCAGCCGCATGGATTGCCAGCTTTTTGTTCTCACTGATTATTGGCGTTACTGCTGACAAAATAGGCTTTAACCCGCTATTTATCGCCATGGGATTTTTTGATCTTATTGGTGCTTTTTTTCTGGTTACTTTTATTGCAGAACGTCGCAAAAAACGCACCTGAGGGAGTATGTGGAGATGAAAACATTAAAAAACTGGAAACTACAAAATCAGTCAGCCCATCATATAGAGCTATTAGTTGATGGTCAGCATTCTCTTTGCCTGTATATACTCGAAGAAAATATGTTCCGGGTTCTATTAAAACGGAAGGGGGTTTTGTCGCTGGACCGAACCTGGAGCATTGCTCCGGAAAAGGATGTCCCGTGGGAAGGGCGTCATCGCGAAGATATTAGCGGTTTTTCACTGCCGACCTGGAACATGGAGCAGAATGATGAATTACTGACAATCACGACCAGTTCATTACGCGTAATTATTCACAAGCCTTTATGGCTTGAATGGCATTATAAGGATAATGCTGGTCAGTGGCAGGAACTTGTTAATGATCGCCCTACCAGTGCTTATCTGATAAACGCTCATGGTGATGGTGTTGCACACTATCAAAGTCGACGTAATGACGAGCGTTTTTATGGACTTGGTGATAAATCCGGGGATCTGCAACGCACAGGAAAACGCTATGAAATGCGGAACCTGGACGCAATGGGATATAATGCAGTAAGTACAGACCCTCTTTATAAACATATTCCATTTACAATTACTCACCGTAGCGATATTAGCTTTGGATTATTTTATGATAACCTCAGCAATAGTTGGCTGGATTTAGGTAATGAAATAGATAATTATCATACAACTTACCGCCGTTGGCAGGCTGAGGCGGGAGATATTGATTATTATCTTTTCACTGGCAGATGTGTACTTGATATCACCAAAGCCTTTGTTCGTTTGACGGGGAAAACACTCTTCGGTCCAAAATGGAGTCTTGGGTACAGCGGTTCCACGATGCACTATACAGATGCACCGGATGCTCAGAATCAATTGATGCAGTTTATTCGTCTTTGTAAGGAACATGCTATTCCATGTGATTCTTTCCAGCTATCTTCTGGTTATACTTCTATTAATGGTAAACGCTACGTATTCAACTGGAATTACGACAAAGTTCCACACCCTAAAATGATGAGTCAGGAGTTTCATAATGCAGGGATACACCTGGCCGCTAATATAAAACCATGTTTATTGCAGGATCATCCTCGCTATAACGAAGTAGCAGAACAAGAGCTCTTTATTCGTGACTCTGAATACAACGTCCCGGAACGCTCCAGCTTCTGGGATGATGAGGGTTCTCATCTGGACTTTACGAACCCACAAACAGTCGCATGGTGGCAGGAAGGTGTAACCACACAACTACTTGAAATGGGAATTGATTCCACCTGGAATGATAACAATGAGTTTGAAGTATGGGATGGGGAAGCGCGCTGTCATGGTTTTGGCAAAGAAATCGCCATTAAACACATTCGGCCAGTAATGCCTCTTTTAATGTGCAGAGCATCTATGGAAGCACAGCAAAAATTTGCACCGAACAAACGACCATATTTGATTTCCCGCTCTGGATGCGCCGGATTGCAGCGTTATGTTCAGACATGGAGTGGGGACAACCGAACTAACTGGGATACCCTTCGATACAACACCCGCATGGGGCTGGGAATGAGCCTCTCAGGATTGTATAACATTGGTCATGATGTCGGTGGTTTTTCTGGTGATAAGCCTGATCCAGAATTATTTGTTCGTTGGGTTCAGAACGGTGTTATGCACCCCCGATTTACGATCCACTCGTGGAATGATGATCATACTGTCAATGAACCATGGATGTATCCGGAAGTAACACCCGCGATTCGTAGTGCAATTGAGTTACGTTATCGTCTTATGCCTTATTTATATACATTATTGTGGCAGGCACATGCCGATGATGAGCCAATATTACGTCCAACCTTCCTTGATCATGAGCACGATGTTCAGACATTTGAAGAATGTGATGATTTTATGCTGGGACGCGATATTCTGGTTGCAAGTGTCGTGGAAGCAGGGCAACGACAACGACGAGTATGGTTACCCGACAACAAAACAGGATGGTACGACTTTTACAATGGCGAATGGTTCTGTGGTGGTCAATGGATAACAATCGACGCGCCACTGGAAAAACTACCATTATTAGTACGTGCAGGTGCAGGTATTCCTCTTAGTGAACGTATAACATACGTGAGTGAAGCGGAAGATAATCATCGTAAATTGAAATTATTCCCAATTAAAGGAACGGGTAAATCCACCGGACTTCTGTTTGAAGATGATGGCGAAACTTGGGGATATACTGAAGGTAATGCTCTGTGGCTTGAATGGGAGCTGGACTGCACAGCCACTACAATTGAGTTAAGAATAAACACTCATGGAGATTATCGCCCTGCATGGGAAACATTGAAAGTGATAATTCCTCAGGGAGAAAGTCGTCAACTACTGATTAACGGCATTGAGGCTTATGAATGGAATATGAACCTATCCTGTAATGATTAATTTATTGTAGAGGGTAAATCATGGCCAAATAAAGGCACTGTAAGAGTAAAACTTATAGTGCCTTTATATACAAGCCAGATTATAACGCCATGCAATGAAACGCCCCCATGCATACGTAGATTAACTATCTCTTACCATTTTACATATCCGAAAGAATATGTTTTAACAGAAAGGTAAAACATGAGCGATAATAAAAAAGAGCACTTCCACAATGTAATAATAAGATGGGTTATTATTTTCGCCACTATTGAATACATATATTTATTTATAAAGTTTCTCTAAAGTCTTAATACCCATCCCATCAAAAAACAATGCGGGGTTGTTAAAATAACAACATAACACTGTTTTCATGAGAATAGTAAAGCGTTTATTCAAAACCGTTTATAGCACCCCCATAAACCCAACATAGCAATTGAGTTTAAAAAGGAGATTTCATTGCCCCCTATCAATTAAACTTCATGTTTTTTAGTTTGTTTATAAAACAACATCATATCTCCTATAAAATACTCAGCAGTATTAAACCACCTTATCTTTAACCAAACTATTTATTCCGCAAGCCCACACTTATGGATATTTACCGTTATGTCAACCAGAACCAATAATTATCCACCGGGCGAAGGTAGAAATTCAAATACTGGAGTTAACTTATGGCCTCTAAAGGTATTAACAAAGTTATTCTGATAGGGTATCTGGGTCAGGACCCGGATATTCGCTATATGCCAAACGGCGGCGCTGTGGCCAGCATTGCGCTGGCCACCTCCGAAACCTGGCGGGACAAACAGACAGGGGAGATGCGGGAACAAACCGAATGGCACCGCGTGGTGCTGTTCGGCAAACTGGCGGAAGTAGCCAGTGAATACCTGCGCAAAGGAGCTCAGGTGTACATCGATGGTCAGCTGCGTACCCGAAAATGGACCGACCAGACCGGCCAGGAACGCTACACGACTGAAGTGGTGGTGCATACCGGCGGTACCATGCAGATGCTGGGCTCCCGGCAGAATAGTGCACAGGGTGGCCGGGGACAGCCTCAACAACCACAACAGGGCAGACAGTTTTCAGGTAATTCGCCATCTCCGGGCAATACCGCCATGTCCGGCAGTTTCAGCGACGATGACGACAGTATCCCGTTCTGACGTTCGGCCTCCTCAGTCCCCTGCTTCCTGCATTTTCATCCAGAAATTCAATCATGCAACACAAAGTCAACGAGCAGTTTATACGCCGCAGCGCGTGGCACTCCCCCGTCACCTCGCTGCTGCAGAATCCCGACTTCTTTGGCCCTGCCATCATGGCAATGATGATACTCCCGCTCTTTCTGCCGTTACTGACCCCGCTCAGTATCCTGGGCATGCTCTTTACAGGCGTCATCTTCAACAACCACCGCTGGCGCTGTCCCATGAGAATGCCCGCCACGCTGAAGTGTGACGACCCCAGCGAAGACCGTGAGGAGACAGCCCGCTTTCTTGGTGCGTGGAATTACACACGCATCAGGCCGGGTAAAGCACGGGGAGCATTCTTCCTCGGCACACAACGTGGCAGTGATGTCGGTCGCGAGCTCTGGTTATCCCAGGCGGACCTGGTCCGGCACATCATGTTCTTCTCCACGACAGGGGGCGGTAAGACAGAAACACTGTTCTCCCTGATGCTGAACTCACTCTGCCATGCCCGGGGCTTCACCATGATGGACGGCAAGGCACAGAACGACACGGCGAGGACCATCTGGTATCTGGCCCTGCGCTTCGGTCGTGAAGATGATGTGGAGTTCATCAACTATATGACCGGCGGACGCTCCCGCAGTGAACTGCTCCATGCCGGCGACAAATCCCTGCCGGAATCCAACTCCTTCAATCCCTTTGTCTACGCCACGGAGACACTGGTCACCGAAACGCTTCAGTCGATGCTGCCCCAGAACGTTCAGGGGGGCGAATGGCAGTCCCGCGCCATCGCAATGAACAAGGCTCTGGTGTCGGGTGTTAAATACCTGTGCGTCGCAGAAAAAAGGTGCATGTCAATGCAGCTGCTGCGCGAATACATGCCTCTGGAAAAGATGGCCGCGCTTTACGTGACCGGCGTCGATACCCGCTGGCCGGAAGAGGCGCTTTCCCCCCTGAAAAACTATCTGCAGGAGCTGCCCGGCTTCGACATGGCACATGTCAGGACACCGGCCATGTGGACCGAAGAACCGCGCAAACAGCACGGCTACCTGACCGGTCAGTTCTCGGAAACATACTCCACCTTTACCGAAACCTACGGCCACATTTTTGCCCAGGATGCGGGTGATATTGACCAGCGGGACAGTATTCACAGTGACCGTATCCTCATCACAATGATCCCGGCTCTTGAGCTGTCCTCGTATACCGCATCCGCGCTGGGGAAAATCATGGTGACGCAGCAGAGCATGATCCTCGCCCGTGACCTGGGTCACCGGATTGGCGGGACGGATGAAGAGGCACTCGAAGTCAAAAAGTACGCAACGACGTTTCCTTATATCAACTATCTTGATGAGATTGGTGCTTACTACGCAGAGCGAATCACCGCAATGGCAACGCAGGTACGCTCTCTCTACTTTGCCCTGCTGATGGCAGCACAGGATACGGAACGTATGGAAGGGACCGCAGGGGGGAACAGCGTTTCCACCCTGATGCAGAATGCCGGCGTCAAGATCAGCGGGAAAATCGTCAGTGATGAGAAAACCATGAACATCCTGCGTCGTGCAGCCGGTCAGGAAGCTCACGCCCGGATGGATACGCTGAAGAGAAAGGATGGCCTGCTGGGAACCGACTGGCAGGACGGTGATCAGACGAGGATTGTCGACAAAGACAAGCTGAAACTCAAAGACCTGATCAATCTTCAGGCAGGGGAAAACGTCACCATTTTCAACGGACATCCCGTGGCCGGCACATCCATGTATATTCCGGATTCAGAAAAAACGTCCGGCACTCCGGTCCAAATCAACCGGCTGATACAGGTCGACCCGATTCCGCTGGCAGAACTGCGGCATCTGGTGCCCCGGGAAAGTGAACGCCGCATTCCGCGACCGGAGAAAGTCTCCCGCCTGATCGGGATACTGAAGGGAGAAGTGGAAAGTCCCGTCGACAGCTTCACACTCATCAGTCCGGTGATGCGAAGACTGCACGATGAATGCGCCAGCCAGGTGCTCGACATGCCGGACATTTTCGACATCAGCGAAGCGGTTTACAACCTTTACAGCCTGCTGTATACGGCAGATATCCGTACCAACCGGATATCACTTATCAGCAATGCGCCTCCTCAGCTGTCGTCCGGGGATGGGGAGTGCGATATTATACCTTTCAGTCTGTCCGGCACCCGGCCTTCCCCTGAGCAGCTTTTCTCTGCGATGATGCAGGCAGCTACACGCTCAGGCGAAGATACTGCGGATGCTGACATGCAGAATGCCGGTACTGACGCTGGCGCGACGCCCTCAGCAGACGAGGCCTCATCCGGTGAGGACCACGACGAACTCTTCGACAAAGTGTTGTCAGGGTGCTGAAAATTTCACCTGTAAAACGGGGGCATGCGCAGTGATTAACGTCCCATCCCCGGCCCCTTATGACCAACCGGAGTCGGGCCATGAGCATTACCGTCCTGCTGTTGCTCTTCCCGATCCAGTTGTTCCGCCAGGTACTCTGCAACATACTGCCAGTTGCACGCATCCCGTTCGGATTTTTCAACCCGCTTCTGGTGTCTGCTCACAGCGGCCTGACGATAATCATCGGCATCTTTTCTGCTAATAATACGGATATGTGTAAGCGTTAACGGAGTGCCGTATTGACGCTTATTTATTGGTGAGTACTACATTCCATGGCAGGAGTTCGTTAACACGGTTGGAAGGCCATTGTAGTGGTCAAGTAATACTGGCCACGGTTTTACAGTAAAAATGGTATCTGTTCTCTGACTCTTCCGGCGTCAGCCCTCCGTTATAATGGTGAGGCCTGACGCTATTGTAATAATTCAGAATATAACTGCTGATTTGCTGCCGGGCCACGTCTTTGCCTGTGTAGCCATCGGTTGGCACCCATTCTGTTTTCAGACTGCGGAAGAAGCGTTCCATTGGACTGTTATCCCAGCAGTTTCCCCGTCGGCTGACACTTTGCTTTATCCTGTAACGCCAGAGAAGCTGTTGATATTTCAGTCCTGTATACTGACTTCCCTGGTCGCTATGGAACATGACGTCCCGCGGCTGACCACGCACCTCATACGCCATCCGCAAGGCACTGCTTATCAGTGCAGTATCGGCATTCGCTGACAGGCTCCAGCCGATAACCCTGCGGGCAAAAAGATCCATGACGACCGCCAGATAGCACCAGCGATTTCCTGCCCAGATATACGTAATATCTCCGCACCATACCCTGTCTGGCTCCGGTACAGCGAACTGACGCTCGAGCAGATTCGGCAAACACGTATGCTCCTGACAGGCATTTTTGTATTGATGTTTTCCGGGCTGACAACTGCTCAGGTTCAGGTATTTCATCAGCCGTCCGGCACGATAACGGCTCATCGGGACGCCGTTTTGGGTCAGCATTTCAGCCAGCGTGCGCGCGCCTGCAGAGCCCCGGCTCTGGTTCCATGCCCGGCGTATTTCGCTGCACAACCTGACGCGAGCCGAATTAACCGTATCGCGTCGTTTTCGCCAGTACCGGTAACTGCTACGGTGTATTCCCAGTGCGGAACAGAGGCTGACAACTGAGTGGCTGTCACTCAGTCTGGAAACTATCGTAAACCGTTCAGTGAGTCGGACATCAAGAGCGCGGTAGCCTTTTTTAATATCGTATTTTGTTCCTCCAGTCGGCGAACCTGCTTTTCCAGCTCGCGAATACGTTGCTGTTCAGGGGTAATGGGTGTTGCAGAGGGCGCAATACCTTGGCGCTCTCGCCTGAGCTGACGTACCCAGCTCTCAAGCGTGGTAGAACCGACATTCATCGCCTCACTGGCTTGTCGATACGAATAGCCCTTATCAACAATCAGCTGTGCACATTCCAGCCTGAACTCAGGGGTGAAAGTACGTTTGGTTTTCTTGTTCATTAAGTCACCTGTTTTGTGTTGTGGTGAGGATATCACCTTTAATCAGGTGGCCAAATTTACTGTGCCACTACAGTATGCAGGTAAAGCTTTTCCCCCAGAAAATCAGAACGGTCGAAGCCTCCGGGCCGATCGATAATATCCACCGCATTTGGCTAGTCAGGCGCATCCGGTACGGCAAATAAACGTCCATCATCCCGTTTGATATCGTGTGTGTCCTGATCGATAAGCATAAACTGCGCAAGGGATGGGGGCTGACCGTCTTTGTTTTCCCACGTTTTCACGTTGAGCGTTTTTGCTATAGCCGCAATATCATCTTTCCGGGCACTGTAGTCGCAGTCAACAGAAGTGGTGAGACGCTCATCAGGCAATCTGTCGCCGTATTGTGCATGATAATAGGATATCCAATATTGCACAGCCTGGCCGCCAACTGTGATAACGGCATGTTTGAGCTGGTCAGCGTTGCAGATCAACTGCTGATTTAGCAGGTACATCTGCTCATAGGGGGGAATAACGTCTTGAACTAGCATAAAAAAACCATCAGCGAATGATGGTTTATTGTGCTTCAAAGTTCAGGATCAGGCAAAAGCGATAGTATGGGAGAATTTGCTATTGGCTGACTTACTGAAACGGCTTTTCACGGCAGGCTTGTAACCGGCACGACCACGCAAAACCTGCACCGCTACGGCTTCGTAACGTTCATGCTGCTTTTGTTTAGCTTGTGCGGGAGACATAATTTTGTACCTGATGGTGGTTATATACAAATAAGCTGTAGTAACTATACGTCACGAATCTACGTCACGCAATAGCGTACTATTGTTGCAATTTTGATGTACTTCCAGACTACTGTCTCATTCTGCAGTGCTTCCCGTTCTGCCTGCATTCCTTATTTACCGTATGTCCGGCTCAGTTAACCGGATTCAAATTCCCGGTGTCCCTCCCGTCCTGACCGGTAGCAGACAAGCCCAGTCCTCCTGTAACAATAAAAGGGGTACCAAGTCGCAACCACCGAAATTTCCGGAATGCACAAATTTTGCGCTCGGCAACCTGTACGTAAGACCGCCGTTAACCGGACAGCAAAGAAATAGCTGCCTGGCGCGAAAAATCACTGCCCGTAACGTATCCATAGCTGGTACGAATAAATTCTCACTTACTGCACCATAAACGTACACGTTAAAACCTGCCAAACATGCTTCAAAGATCAACAAATTCGCTGTATCGGAAATTTCGGCGTTTCCAGCGTAGGGGGCAGCTTGGAATTCGGAAATTTTCCCACGCTAAGACTATTTTTTATACAGCAACATTTGCTGTTTCGCTCTAACTCTCAGAATTGTTTGCCGTGTGGTTCGGAGTTACGATAAAGCGACAGTGCAGGATGTGATGTTAGGAGCGATAGAAAAACGCTTTGGCGATAAAGTACCGGAACAGTCCATCCAGAGCTGACAGATAACGGTTCAGCGTACAGAGCGCATGAAACACGGCAGTTCGCCAGAGAGTTGAATCTGAAGCCCTGCACAACGGCAATCAGTAGCCCTCAGAGTAATGGAATGGCAGAACGGTTCGTGAAAACGATGAAGGAAGACTACATCGCGTTCATGCCGAAACCGAATGTAAGAACGGCATTGCATAACCTTGCAGTGGCGATCGAGCATTACAATGAAAACCATCCGCATAGTGCGTTGGGTTATCGCTCTCCGCGAGAATATCGACGTCAGCGGGTAATGTTAACTTAAGATACAACCCCTGTCTGGAAATAAGGGGGCAAGAACATTAGGAATAATTTATATAAAAAAGGTTGTTGTCTCCATGATTTAAACTTAGTGTATATATATACTCTATAATAAATACAGGAAGTATCACGAGACGTCTGGATACGGTAAATAACTAGGAGAAAGTGGTAAGGTATAATGACACTTGTTTTTAATGGAAATATTATTTCTAATCTGTTCAATATCAATGAAATAATGTACTGCATGGTTGACAAAAATATGCATCACTAAAGAAAAATAGTATGAATAAGAATATACGAATTTTACAATTTCTGGTCAGTATAATTTATTCTGTGCAGTCTCATTTTTCTGGTGCGCAAACAATACAACTGAATGGTAATGGTATACCTAAAAGTATAACCAGGAGTATTACAGGTGTTGATGGAAACGCGGCGCTTAATATCAGCGTGCCGTATAAAACAAGTTATACTCAAAATATACTATCTGTTGAAAGCAGTATTAACATCAAAGGAGGAACAAGCAATACATCAATCGGTGGTGCAGGTGTCTACGGTGAAAACTTTACGCTAAATAATAATGGAAGTGTTTGGGGAGGAGATGGATATAATGGTGGAATTGCTGTTAGTGGCAACAAAATATCTATAAACAATTACAGAAATGTATATGGGGGTAATGGTCTTGGTGGCTCAGGAAGTAGCGGAGGTGCAGGGTTAAGCGGGGATGATATTATAGTTGATAATTACAGAAGTATATACGGAGGTGATGATGTAGGTGGGACAGGTGGTTCCGGTGTAACCGGTAGCAATATTACAGTGCATAATTCCGGAGGAATATTGGGCGGTAATGGCGTAAACGGTGGTGATGGTATTAATGGTAGTAATCTTTTCATTACTAACGACAACATGATATCTGGAGGATATGGAATAAAACAAGGGGGAGATGCTATTTCTGGAAATCAAATCACTTTGAATAATAACGGTATTGTTCAGGGGGGATATGGCCCCGACGGTGGTTGCTCTGTTTATGGAGAAGATATCCATATTAATAATCATGGTAATCTTTCAGGATTATATAATAGCCAAAAAGATGCTTATAATACATCAATAATTTTTTCTGGCGGGTATAATTCATTAGATATTTATTCAGATTCTGTGATTAATGGTGATATTAAACTAGCTAGTATACCTGTTAATGGTACAAATGAATTAATTATTAAAAACATCAATAACGCAACAGCAATTAATGGTGGGCTAATGATTGGGAATGGCTCATCTGTTTATCTGTCAGGCAAGAACTCCATTTTTAACGGAAATATAAGTATTGATGAAGACGCATCTATGAACCTGTCTGTAGGAAATGCTAATGTTCACGCAAATACTATTACATTAAAAAGTGATTCATGGCTTAATATAGACACATCAATTAAGAACTGGACTCAGGACTATTACACATTATTGTCGTCAGACACAGGTATCTCGATCGCTGATAATAGTCACATTGTACAATACAATGTATTACTGACAGAAGGTGCTGAAAGTTATGTTTATACGTCTTTAAATGACGACGATAACAAACTGATATCCATGCTGAGATGGAATAATACAAAAGGCATGGGATATGGAACCTTTAATATAGAAAAAGATGCCACTCTGAACATAGGCGTTTCTCTTTCCGATAATCTTTCACCTTTATTATATGATGGCTGGGACGGCAAAAGTCTGACAAAATCAGGTAATGGTACTCTTATACTTTCTGCAACAAACAATTATACAGGAAATACAGAGGTTAAATCTGGCGTATTAATTCTTGCTGCACCTGATGCTCTTGGTCGGACTGAGTATTTATATTTATCCCGTGGCGCAGAACTGGATATGAATGGGTATCCTCAGACAATAAGCAAACTACTGACGGCTGCAGGCTCTGTGCTGAACATTCATGGCGGAAGCCTGATACTGAATAATGGAGGAGAATCTGCAGGTACTATTGCAGGGGATGGTTCTCTGAACATAAATGGGGGAATGCTTGATATAACGGGTAATAATCGTAATTTTTCCGGTGTTTTTACCGTGAATAAGGGGGCTCATTTGGCTGTATCCACGGCTGATAATCTGGGGACAGCCTTTGTTGATAACTATGGCACATTAACTCTGAACAGTACATCAGCATGGCAGCTTACCAACAATATCAGTGGTTATGGTAATGTTCGCAAGACGGGAGCAGGTGCACTGAACATTAGCGATAACGCAAAATGGACCGGGATGACAGATATTATTCAGGGGACAGTGATACTGGGGAACGCAGATTCACCGGTGATGCTCGGCAGTAACCAGGTCATTGTTGAAGAGCAGGGCAAACTCTCCGGGTTTGGGGGCGTTGCAGGAAATCTGAGCAATAGTGGTATAGTCGATCTCACTACATATATGCCGGGTAATATACTGACTGTCGGAGGGAATTACACTGGCAGAAATGGACTTATTCTCCTCCAGACAGAAACAGGTGGTGACAATTCGAAAACAGATCGTCTGGTGATTAAAGGTAATGCCAGTGGCCGTACCCGTGTCGCTGTTACTCAGGCCGGTGGTACTGGTGCAGAGACACTTAATGGGATTGAAGTGATTCACGTCAGTGGCAATGCTGATAATGCTGAATTCATTCAGACGGAACGTATTACAGCCGGAGCTTATGATTACATACTGAAACGTGGTCAGGGGATTAACAGCACTAACTGGTATCTGATTAGCAGAAAAGACATTCCTGTACCACAACCTGAAGCTGTACCGGAAAACCATGATAATAATTTGCGTCCTGAGGCAGGTAGCTATGTTGCCAGTATTGCTGCTGCAAATAATCTGTTTGTAACGAATCTGTATGAACGACAGGGACAGGAGTTGTATATCAGCCACATGACAGGAGAAGAAAATGAAGCAGGTATCTGGATGTATAATAAAGGAAAACATAATCGCTGGCGTGACAACAGTAGTCAGCTGAGAACCCGGGGGAATAGCTACGTTGTGTTAATAGGGGGAGATATAGCTCAGTGGAGCCTGAATGGTACCGATCGCTGGCATACAGGTATGATGGCTGGCTATGGTCATAATAATAACAGTACGAATGCCCTGAGCACCGGATACCATTCGGAAGGAAGAATGAATGGATACACAGCGGGTCTTTATGCAACATGGTATGCCAATGATGAAACACACAATGGTTCTTATCTTGATAGCTGGCTGCAATACAGCTGGTTTGATAATCATATAAATGGAGAACGGCTGCCTGCTGAGTCATGGAAGTCAAAAGGGTTTACGGTATCTCTGGAAGCAGGATATTCATGGAAGGCTGGAGAGTTTACCGACAATTACAAGGGAAGTCATGAATGGTATGTTCAGCCGCAGCTTCAGGTTGTCCGGATGAATGTAAAATCAGACAAATATCATGAAAGTAACGGAACCAGTATTGAAAATACCGGTAACGGAAATATTCTCACCCGCCTGGGAGCAAGAACATGGCTTACCAGCAAAAACGGTAAAAATACGCGGTATGCGGTTCCGTTCAGACCATTTGTGGAGGCACACTGGTTGCACAATAGTCGTGTTTTCGGCACCAGTATGAATGGTGTAAGTATATACCAGGATGGTGCGCGTGATATCGGAGAAATAAATGGTGGTGTTGTGGGAATGATAACACCAGAAGTAGCATTCCGGGCTGATGCAGGCATTCAACTTGGAGAACATGGATACCATAATACATCTGCCATGTTGAGTGTGGAATATCGTTTCTGATGTGTCTTTACATTATAAATATCCTTCACAAAATATTGTTGATAAGACATAGTTAGGTGGTGAGCTGCCTCGGAAAATATGACGACAGTAATGATTTCTAAGAGATTTGAAATGCGTTGATAACAAAATCTGAAATATAGGAGTCTGTTTAGGATTGTGTGTAAATGCCTTTTCTCAAAAGTAACCGTCCAGGCGGTCACTGAATCCGATAATAAAGCGGCTTATTGCCATACCCCAGTCCTTCAACGGCATCGTCCATTTCGGGGACGATGCCTGTATTGCCAGACACACCACTTTTTTCACCGGCTCGTCTGTCGGAAACACTTACGCTTTTTGATCGCATGGCGGATCACGCTGTTTAGCGACCCGATGGCATTCGTCAGCGACAGCGACAACTCTTACCGCTGGAACGAAATGGATAAGCGCTTCAGTGTCGACGACACGCCGAACGAGCCGAACCGCTTCGGCTGGGTGGGGGAAATCGATCCATATGGTTATTTTTCAGAAAATAATAAGAACATCTGTGCTTTATATAACCAGATAAAACCACGCAATAAACATAAATATTAAAGGTGATAATACTTTTATTTATCACTTCGGTTATATTCAATAAACATAATAACTTTCTCTGAAATCACAGGTCCGGCCATTGCAGTTGTTTCAGACGTTGATTAGGATGCCAGTGCATTTGCAGGGATGGTTTGTGTATCCACCGGGTATAATGCGTGACATCATTAATTTCAACACTGACTGTGCGATTGTCTGTTATGCCTGCCCACAGGGTAGGCTTTTTTTCTGTATGCAGGAAAAGAATCACTGAAAAAATGGAAGCAGGTAAGAAAGAGTGCTGACCAGGATATTATTTCATCCGTTCACTGGCGAGATGATAAACGTTGCTACGTTCACGTTTACCTACTGCGACTACCGCAATAATTAACATATCATCAATAACCTGATAAACAAGACGAATGAATCGCCACAGGTTTAATAGACACCTCAGAGTCATTTAAGATGACTTAAAGAGAGGTGCCCATGAGCGGTAAGCGTTATCCCGAAGAGTTTAAAATTGAAGCAGTCAAACAGGTTGTTGATCGCGGTTATTCTGTTGCCAGCGTTGCAACACGTCTCGATATCACCACCCACAGCCTTTACTCCTGGATAAAGAAGTACGGTCCGGATTCTTCCACTAATAAAGAACAGTCAGATGCTCAGGCCGAGATCCGCCGTCTCCAGAAAGAGCTGAAGCGGGTTACCGACGAACGGGACATATTAAAAAAAGCCGTTGTAGATTCAATTGGTCAACGCAACAGTTATGTGAAAACATGGGGTTGCAGAGGTTTTTTGAATGAGACGAACATTTACAGCAGAGGAAAAAGCCTCTGTTTTTG
>ERZ1026901.67-NODE-67-length-89897-cov-11.430634_pt1 | contig 89897 bp, 79 predicted proteins | sample MGYA00380179_ERZ1026901 | MGnify/ENA primary metagenome ERZ1026901 (study PRJEB33269, sample SAMEA4719815) | human gut metagenome | biome: human-associated habitat; feature: organic feature; material: feces | place: Cameroon | collected 2013-10 ... | reverse complement strand
GCATTAAAAATTAATGCTATATGGTAAATTAACTATTCTGGGAATAGGGATATGAATCATCGTTAGTAGCGAACGTATTATATAATAAGGGATTGATATGAGATACGTTATCTTATTAATACTATGGATAATAACTACTTTTCTTAGTCATCTTCAGCACAGCAACCTACTGTCTGGAGATCCTGGCATGGTTGGCGAGTATATCGGTTCAGTATTTCTGGGGCCGTTGTTACTTCCCGTGCTTGTGTCAGGTATTCTGTGCGCATTTATTAAAAAAAAACGTAACTTCGCCAGTTTTACTCGCGGGTGCTGTTGGGTATTGGGAATCCTGCTTTTATCCAAAGTCGGCAATACGTTTCGTATGTTTACCCCGTGGCAATATACCTTTGAGAATGCTGCGATAACAGTGACTATCCCGAACCGACACTGGAATACGGTTTCCATTAGTACTAATAAAACCATTGATATAAGAAGTGAGGATAATAGCGTCTTCATTTCTGCTTTCCGCCTGCCCGCAGGACGTAGCGCCGATGACCCGCTGGAAGCGTTAAAGAAGAAGCAGCGAGACAATCTCAAGGATCAATACAATGAGGAAGCCTTCCAGTTTCATGATTGTAATGCCAAACATTTCACCTGTAAGTATCAGGATGTGTTGATAAATTTTGATGGTCAGCAGAAAAGAACCATCAGTGTTTATCTTGAAGACACCCCCAGGGCTGTGGGGATCATTGCATTAATGGCGCCAGATACGGCAGATAAATCTCGCCAACAGGCGATGGAGATTATGCTTTCCGCTAAAAATGCAGTGAAGTAAAAAATAAGGCGCCTTGCGGCGCCTCTGCGTGGAAGAGATTAAACCTCTTCCATGCGACCCAGCAGGGCCTGCAGACGTTCCTGCCAGCCGTTCTGCTGTTCTTTCAGATGGTTGTTCTCACGCTCCAGCTCTTCGCGCTGATGCTGGGCATTTTGAACTTCCTGCGACAGTGAGTTGTTTTTTTCTTTCAGCTCTTCGATTTCCATCTGCAACAGAGTGATGGTATCAATCGCCTGCTGTACTTTTGCTTCCAGTTTCTCAAACACTTCTAATGACATTGTCATACCTCTCCTGAATTGCAAGGCGTTGATGGATAAAAAATCCTCGTCCCGATTACCGGTGACGCCTTAATAAATACGAGCGCACTTTAGTTAGCTCCGATTGTATGAAGCCGCGCCATCGCTGTCCAGCGGCACGCCTTGCAGATTACGGTTTGCCACACTTTTCATCCTTCTCCTGGAGACATAATCCACGCAAATCGAAAATGTTAATAAATTTGTTGCGCGAATGATCTAACAAACATGCATCATGTACAATCAGATGGAATAAATGGCGCGATAACGCTCATTTTATGACGAAGGACACACATTTTAAGTTCGATATTTCTCGTTTTTGCTCGTTAACGATAAGTTTACAGCATGCCTACAAGCATCGTGGAGGTCCGTGACTTTCACGCATACAACAAACATTAACTCTTCAGGATCCGATTATGAGTCAAACATCAACCTTGAAAGGCCAGTGCATTGCTGAATTCCTCGGTACCGGGTTGTTGATTTTTTTCGGTGTGGGTTGCGTTGCAGCACTAAAAGTCGCTGGTGCGTCTTTTGGTCAGTGGGAAATCAGTGTCATTTGGGGACTGGGGGTGGCAATGGCCATCTACCTGACCGCAGGGGTTTCCGGCGCGCATCTTAACCCCGCTGTTACCATTGCATTGTGGCTGTTTGCCTGTTTCGACAAGCGCAAAGTTATTCCTTTCATCGTTTCACAAGTTGCCGGCGCTTTCTGCGCTGCGGCTTTAGTTTACGGGCTTTACTACAATTTATTTTTCGACTTCGAACAGACTCATCACATTGTTCGCGGCAGCGTTGAAAGTGTTGATCTGGCTGGCACTTTCTCTACTTACCCTAATCCTCATATCAATTTTGTGCAGGCTTTCGCAGTTGAGATGGTGATTACCGCTATTCTGATGGGGCTGATCCTGGCGTTAACGGACGATGGCAACGGTGTACCACGCGGCCCTTTAGCTCCCTTGCTGATTGGTCTACTGATTGCGGTCATTGGCGCATCTATGGGCCCATTGACGGGCTTTGCCATGAACCCAGCGCGTGACTTCGGTCCGAAAGTCTTTGCCTGGCTGGCGGGCTGGGGCAATGTCGCCTTTACCGGCGGCAGAGACATTCCTTACTTCCTGGTGCCGCTTTTTGGCCCTATCGTTGGCGCGATTGTAGGTGCATTTGCCTACCGCAAACTGATTGGTCGCCATTTGCCTTGCGATATCTGTGTTGTGGAAGAAAAGGAGACCACAACTCCTTCAGAACAAAAAGCTTCGCTGTAATATGACTACGGGACAATTAAACATGACTGAAAAAAAATATATCGTTGCGCTCGACCAGGGCACCACCAGCTCCCGCGCGGTCGTAATGGATCACGATGCCAATATCATTAGCGTGTCACAGCGCGAATTTGAGCAAATCTACCCAAAACCAGGCTGGGTAGAACACGACCCAATGGAAATCTGGGCCACCCAAAGCTCCACGCTGGTAGAAGTGCTGGCGAAAGCCGATATCAGTTCCGATCAAATTGCAGCTATCGGTATTACGAATCAGCGTGAAACCACTATTGTCTGGGAAAAAGAAACCGGCAAGCCTATCTATAACGCCATTGTCTGGCAGTGCCGTCGTACCGCAGAAATCTGCGAGCATTTAAAACGTGACGGTTTAGAAGATTATATCCGCAGCAATACCGGTCTGGTGATTGACCCGTACTTCTCTGGCACCAAAGTGAAGTGGATCCTCGACCATGTGGAAGGCTCTCGCGAGCGTGCACGTCGTGGTGAATTGCTGTTTGGTACGGTTGATACGTGGCTTATCTGGAAAATGACTCAGGGCCGTGTCCATGTGACCGATTACACCAACGCCTCTCGTACCATGTTGTTCAACATCCATACCCTGGACTGGGACGACAAAATGCTGGAAGTGCTGGATATTCCGCGCGAGATGCTGCCAGAAGTGCGTCGTTCTTCCGAAGTGTACGGTCAGACTAACATTGGCGGCAAAGGCGGCACGCGTATTCCAATCTCCGGGATCGCCGGTGACCAGCAGGCGGCGCTGTTTGGTCAGTTGTGCGTGAAAGAAGGGATGGCGAAGAACACCTATGGCACTGGCTGCTTTATGCTGATGAACACCGGCGAGAAAGCGGTGAAATCAGAAAACGGTCTGCTGACTACCATCGCCTGTGGCCCGAGCGGAGAAGTAAACTATGCGCTGGAAGGTGCGGTGTTTATGGCGGGCGCATCCATTCAGTGGCTGCGCGATGAGATGAAGTTGATTAACGACGCCTACGATTCCGAATACTTTGCCACGAAAGTGCAAAACACCAACGGTGTGTATGTGGTTCCGGCGTTTACCGGGCTGGGTGCGCCGTACTGGGATCCGTATGCGCGCGGGGCGATCTTCGGTCTGACTCGTGGAGTGAACGCTAACCACATTATACGCGCGACGCTGGAGTCTATTGCTTATCAGACGCGTGACGTGCTGGAAGCGATGCAGGCCGATTCTGGTATTCGTCTGCACGCCCTGCGCGTGGATGGCGGCGCAGTGGCGAACAATTTCCTGATGCAGTTCCAGTCCGATATTCTCGGCACGCGCGTTGAGCGCCCGGAAGTGCGCGAAGTCACCGCATTGGGTGCGGCCTATCTTGCTGGTCTGGCGGTAGGCTTCTGGCAGAACCTCGACGAGCTGCAAGAGAAAGCGGTGATTGAGCGCGAGTTCCGTCCTGGCATCGAAACCACCGAGCGTAATTACCGTTACGCTGGCTGGAAAAAAGCGGTTAAACGCGCGATGGCGTGGGAAGAACACGACGAGTAATATCAGGCATCTGAACCAATTGCCTGATACTGATCGCCTGATGCGACGCTTACGCGTCTTATCAGGCCTACGAGCCGATGCCATTTTGTGTAGGCCGTATAAGGCGTTCACGCCGCATCCGGCATGTCGTAGACTCTGAAATCGTGCGGGGGCAACCCCCGCACACATCAATAATCCTGCCCTTCCCCTGTGCTACACTTCGCGCCATTCCTTACTGCTTAGAGTTTGCTATGAGACGAGAACTTGCCATCGAATTTTCCCGCGTCACCGAATCTGCGGCGCTGGCTGGCTACAAATGGTTAGGACGCGGCGATAAAAACACCGCGGACGGCGCAGCGGTTAACGCCATGCGCATTATGCTCAACCAGGTCAACATTGACGGTACCATCGTCATTGGTGAAGGTGAAATCGACGAAGCGCCGATGCTCTACATTGGTGAAAAAGTCGGTACCGGTCGCGGCGATGCGGTAGATATTGCTGTTGATCCGATTGAAGGCACGCGCATGACAGCGATGGGCCAGGCTAACGCGCTGGCGGTGCTGGCAGTAGGCGATAAAGGCTGCTTCCTCAACGCGCCAGATATGTATATGGAGAAGCTGATCGTCGGACCGGGAGCCAAAGGCACCATTGACCTGAACCTGCCGCTGGCGGATAACCTGCGCAATGTTGCGGCGGCGCTCGGCAAACCGTTGAGCGAACTGACGGTAACGATTCTGGCAAAACCGCGCCACGATGCCGTTATCGCAGAAATGCAGCAACTCGGCGTGCGCGTATTTGCTATTCCGGATGGCGATGTGGCAGCCTCAATTCTCACCTGTATGCCAGACAGCGAAGTTGACGTGCTGTACGGTATTGGTGGCGCGCCGGAAGGCGTGGTTTCTGCGGCGGTGATCCGCGCATTAGATGGCGACATGAATGGTCGTCTGCTGGCACGTCATGACGTCAAAGGCGACAACGAAGAAAATCGCCGCATTGGCGAGCAGGAGCTGGCGCGCTGCAAAGCGATGGGCATCGAAGCGGGTAAAGTGTTGCGTCTGGGCGATATGGCGCGCAGCGACAACGTCATCTTTTCTGCCACTGGCATCACCAAAGGTGATCTGCTGGAAGGTATTAGCCGCAAAGGCAATATCGCCACCACCGAAACACTGCTGATCCGCGGTAAATCACGCACCATTCGTCGCATTCAATCCATCCACTATCTGGATCGTAAAGACCCGGAAATGCAGGTGCACATTCTCTGAGTGATTTGATCGATTGAGCCTTCCAGTCCTTCGGGACTGGAATTTTTTTGTTCGGAGAACGAAGATAAGGCAAGTCAATCAAAACAGGAGAAAAACATGGCTGATTGGGTAACAGGCAAAGTCACTAAAGTGCAGAACTGGACCGACGCCCTGTTTAGTCTCACCGTTCACGCTCCCGTGCTTCCATTTACTGCCGGGCAATTCACCAAACTAGGCCTTGAAATTGACGGCGAACGCGTCCAGCGTGCCTATTCCTACGTTAACTCTCCTGATAATCCCGATCTGGAGTTTTACCTGGTGACCGTCCCCGATGGCAAATTAAGCCCACGACTGGCGGCACTGAAACCGGGCGATGAAGTGCAGGTGGTTAGCGAAGCAGCTGGCTTCTTTGTGCTGGATGAAGTACCAGATTGCGAAACGCTATGGATGCTGGCAACCGGTACAGCGATTGGCCCTTATTTATCAATTCTGCAACTGGGCAAAGATTTAGATCGCTTCAAAAATCTGGTTCTGGTTCACGCCGCACGTTATGCCGCCGACTTAAGTTATCTGCCACTGATGCAAGAACTGGAAAAACGCTACGAAGGGAAACTGCGCATTCAGAAGGTGGTCAGTCGGGAAACGGCGGCGGGTTCGCTCACCGGGCGAATACCGGCGTTAATTGAAAGTGGTGAACTGGAAAGTGCGGTGGGCTTGCCGATGGATAAAGAAACCAGCCATGTGATGCTGTGCGGCAATCCACAGATGGTTCGCGATACGCAACAGTTGCTAAAAGAAACCCGGCAGATGACGAAACATTTACGTCGTCGACCGGGCCATATGACAGCGGAGCATTACTGGTAAGCGGTTACTTATCGATAAACGGCACGATGAGCAGATCCGCTTTCAACTTATTGATCATCCCGCGGTATGCTGGCATCAAACGGTTGATAAATGAGTGGTGATGACCACAGACAAGGAGGTCGCACTGCTCTTGTTGCATAATATCCAGCAGTGTTTCCGGCATTTCCCCACGTTCAATACGCAGTTTTGTCTTCGGCCATTGAATATTTTTCGTCAGTTTATACAGCTTGTTATCCGACTTATTCTTCAACAATTGAAGAATATCCTCTGTTGCAGGGAAGTAGATACCCGGATACAACTCGCTTAAGCCATCATCAATATGAATTAACGTCAGGTGAGCGTCATTATGTCTGGCGAGCTCCAGGGCTTTATTCACCAGTAAGGCATCTTCTTCATTCCCGGAAATTGCCACGCCAATGTGTTTATAAGCCATGTTTAACTCCTTCTAAAGCAACTCCATCAAGCTAACGAACGCAGTGATAACTCAAAAATAATCATCTCGGCCTGGCATGAGAAGGTGAAGGCCGCATCAAGCTCAACTTGCCCCTCCAGATCCTTAATCTTATAGGCCACGCTGGCCCCTTCATCCGCAGAGGATGCAGCGGCGGCAAGCTCTTTCAGTTTAGTCATAAAGGACTCTGCTTCTTCGCGGGTGGCAAAAAAGCGCGAAAACTTACTGGTACAGTTGTCGTTATCAATCACCGTACCGATATCAATCGCACATCCTTTAGTACTGCATTTATCTACGACATCTTTCATAGGGCACCTCTGTATATTCGCCTCTCTGTCGATTACGACTTAAGAATAATGCGCCGTTAAGGGAAGAACAAACAAGTAATGATCTTATGGATTACCATTTTTTTTGATATTGCTTAAGGTGAAGAGATCAGAAGGATTTTCCGGGCATTGTCATTTTCAACGTGGAAATAACAAACCCGGAAAAAAAAAATAGCAGTAAGAGATATATTAAAGGTTAATTACTTGATTTATTGTCGGCTTTATACTTCACATCCTGAGTGTCTTTACCATATTTATTTTCGCCTTGTGTGCCAACAAACGCACCAAGATCGATAAGCATCATCACCAGAATCAACGTCGGGACAAAACGCCCCACCGCCCATTGCCAGACACCAGGTAAAATCGCCCAGTTACCCGCCAGCAGCATCCACGCCACAATCATCAGAAATGCCCATGCGCCGGAACGCCCGCGATCATGCAAGCGCTTAACGGTTACTGCCGCTGTTGGCCAAAGCAAGCACACAAGGCAAAACGCCGCGGTCTGAATATCGAGTAAATTTTTACCCGCCAGTGAGAAAAGCACCAGCATGCCTGCGAACCACAGGCCTATCCAAATCCAGAAATCACGGCGTCCAATACGCCCTTTAAATGAAAATAACCATTGCTGTATGGTCATGTAAGTTCCTTGATGGTTGTCTTTTCCGGGATTCTACCCTTTTGACAAGGGCGACAGATATCGTTTTAATCGGAGCCAGTCATAACAAAAGGTACTGTCAATGAAGCCAGGGTGTACGCTGTTTTTTCTCTTATGTTCTGCATTAACCGTTACAACAGCGGCGCATGCACAAACACCAGGTACGGCAACGACCGCGCCTTATCTGCTGGCTGGAGCCCCTACTTTCGATCTCTCCATCAGCCAGTTTCGAGAAGACTTTAACAGCCAGAACCCCAGCCTGCCACTGAACGAATTTCGTGCCATCGACAGCAGTCCCGACAAAGCCAATCTCACTCGTGCTGCAAGTAAAATTAATGAGAACTTGTATGCTTCTACAGCGCTGGAGCGCGGTACCTTAAAAATCAAAAGCATTCAAATGACCTGGCTACCTATCCAGGGGCCAGAGCAAAAAGCCGCGAAAGCGAAAGCTCAGGAATACATGGCAGCGGTGATCCGCACACTCACCCCATTAATGACCAAAACACAAAGCCAGAAAAAACTGCAGTCGCTACTAACGGCGGGGAAAAACAAACGTTATTACACCGAGACCGAAGGTGCACTGCGCTATGTTGTCGCGGACAACGGCGAAAAGGGACTGACCTTCGCTGTTGAACCGATTAAGCTGGCGCTATCTGAATCGCTTGAAGGGTTGAATAAATGACAAAAAGCAAAGCCTTTCCGCGGATGAATCTCTATACTGTTTCACAGACCTGCTGCCCTGCGGGGCGGCCATCTTCCTTTATTCGCTTATAAGCGTGGAGAATTAAAATGCGACATCCTTTAGTGATGGGTAACTGGAAACTGAACGGCAGCCGCCACATGGTTCATGAGCTGGTTTCTAACCTGCGTAAAGAGCTGGCAGGCGTTGCTGGCTGTGCGGTTGCAATCGCACCACCGGAAATGTACATCGATATGGCGAAGCGTGAAGCTGAAGGCAGCCACATCATGCTGGGTGCGCAGAACGTGGATCTGAACCTGTCCGGCGCATTCACCGGTGAAACCTCTGCTGCTATGCTGAAAGACATCGGCGCACAGTACATCATCATCGGTCACTCTGAACGTCGTACTTATCACAAAGAGTCTGACGAACTGATCGCGAAAAAATTCGCGGTGCTGAAAGAGCAGGGTCTGACTCCGGTTCTGTGCATCGGTGAAACCGAAGCTGAAAACGAAGCGGGCAAAACTGAAGAAGTTTGCGCACGTCAGATTGACGCAGTGCTAAAAACTCAGGGTGCTGCAGCATTCGAAGGTGCGGTAATCGCTTACGAACCAGTATGGGCAATCGGTACTGGCAAATCGGCAACTCCGGCGCAGGCACAGGCTGTTCACAAATTCATCCGTGACCACATCGCTAAAGTTGACGCTAACATCGCTGAACAAGTGATCATCCAGTACGGCGGCTCTGTAAACGCGTCTAACGCTGCAGAACTGTTTGCTCAGCCAGACATCGACGGCGCGCTGGTTGGCGGTGCTTCTCTGAAAGCTGACGCTTTCGCAGTGATCGTTAAAGCTGCAGAAGCGGCTAAACAGGCTTAAGTCTGACAGGTGCCGGATTTCATATCCGGCACTTACTTTCCTTAACTCCTCGCCTTAACGCAAAATCTCACACTGATGATCCTGGATTTCCTCGGCTGAAGCACGGTTCAGCGTCAGTAGATTTCGTTGTGTCGCCAGCAACACAAACGAATTATCACTCTGCCGCACCATCGCCAGCCCGTAGCTTCCCATATGTTCCCGCGCCTCAGGCACTTCTTCTGCAAGCATCATAAATGGGCTGCGTTGTACCAGTTCGCTTTCCGTTACCCGACGCGCCAGGTATTCATGCCCGTGCAAACCACCTGGCAGTGGCAACCAGCGGCTGCTGATGTTCGCCAGATTGTTATCCAGCTGTTCGCGCACATCAGGACGAATACAAGAGATATGAATATGAAAATGGTTTTGCGTACGCCCGGTGCGAGAGTTGATCGCCAAAGAAACCGCGCGATCGGGAACCGGCTGGCCGTATTTTTTGCTCATAAAATCACGCGCCTGCCAGGCCAACCAAAAGAAGTTCGGCGTTGAAGGATCGGTCAACAAAGGACTTTCAGTACCGTTAATACGATACGTTGGCATCAACAGATATTGCAGTGGGCCATTAAGATCTTTTAAAACCACGTATCCGGCATTAGGTTTGACTTCCGCACATGGCGAAGGATTTTGATTTTGCTGCTGATTGGGCAAACATTCCTCAAGGACAATCTTACGTAATGTATCCGACTCTTCACCGGTTAATTTCCAGTAACCAATACCGGCAGCCACAACGGCGATAACTATCATCACCAAAAAAAGAAGACCCGCTTTTTTCATCTTTTTTTCCCTGTACCTCAAAGAGATGCAAGGGTAACGCAAAATCGTGACAAATAAAAAACCCGGTCGCGAGAAACCACCGGGTTTGATAATTATCCTGGGGAAATCAGCGTTTGCTGATCTGATCGAACGTACCGCCGTTAGCAAAATGCTCTTTTTGCGCTTTCGTCCAGCCGCCGAACTCTTCATCAATGGTGAATAACTTCAATTTTGGAAACGCATTTTCGTACTTTTTCGCTACCTCAGCGTCGCGCGGACGGTAGTAGTTTTTCGCGGCAATTTCCTGACCTTCTGGCGAGTAGAGATATTTCAGGTAGGCTTCCGCCACCTCTTTAGTACCTTTTTTCTCAACCACTTTATCGACCACCGACACGGTTGGCTCTGCGAGAATAGACTCACTCGGCGTGACGATTTCGAATTTATCTTTCCCCAGTTCATTCGCTGCCAGTAGAGCTTCGTTTTCCCAGGCGATCAGCACATCGCCAATCCCACGCTCGACAAAAGTGTTAGTGGAGCCGCGCGCACCAGAATCCAGAACTTCGACGTTTTTATACAGTGCCCGAACAAAATCCTGCGCTTTTGCCTGATCGTTGTTGTTGTGGTGCAGCGCGTAGCCCCAGGCAGCCAGGTAGTTCCAGCGCGCGCCACCAGAGCTTTTCGGATTAGGCGTGATCACCGAAACACCCGGTTTAATCAGATCGTTCCAGTCATGGATCTGCTTCGGATTGCCCTTACGTACCAGGAAAACAATGGTGGAAGTGTACGGTGCGGAGTTATCCGGCAGACGTTTGATCCACTCTTTATCAATCCGCCCGCGTTCCGCAATTGCGTCCACGTCATAGGCCAGAGCCAGAGTGACAACATCAGCTTCAATACCATTGATTACCGACGTCGCTTGTTTGCCTGAACCACCGTGTGACTGACGAATCACCACGTTATCGCCAGTTTGCTGTTTCCAGTGGGCGCTGAATGCCTTGTTGTACTGTTCGTACAATTCGCGCGTTGGATCATATGAAACGTTAAGAAGCTGAATATCCTTTGCCATAACGCTGGTTGCCGCCAGCAAAAATGTTAACCCTACGCCCCACTTGTTCATCGCCCGACTCTCTTATGTTGTGTTGTGATGAGCAAAGCGTGCCAGAAGGTTAACCAAACATTAAAGAATAAAAAAAGATTGGCTATAACTTGCGGGTATATGTTGGGGGATTAAAAAGGCGGAAGAAATCCGCCTCATATTGCTGACAAAGTGCGCTTTGTCCATGCCATATGCGGCGCGAACGCCTTATACGGCCTACAAAAGTTTGCAAATTCAATAAATTGCAGAATTCATGTAGGCCTGGTAAGCGAAGCGCATCAGGCATTTTGCTTCTGTCATCGGTTTCAGGCTAAAGGAATCTGCCTTTTTCCGAAATCATTAATACAGTTTTTTCGCGCAGTCCAGCCAGTCGCCTTTGAACGGACGCTTCATGTTTTCGATAGCGTCGATGATGTCGTGGTGAACCAGCTGTTCGTTCTGGATACCTACACAACGACCGCCGTAACCTGCCAGCAGCAGTTCAATGGCGTAAGCACCCATACGGGAAGCCAGAATACGGTCGTAAGGCACCGGAGAACCACCGCGCTGAATGTGGCCCAACACAGTTGCACGGGTTTCACGACCGGTTTCTTTCTCGATGAAATGCGCCAGTTCGTCAACATCACACATATGTTCGGTAATCGCCACGATCGCGTGTTTTTTACCTTTCGCGATACCCGCTTTGATTTCGTTTACCAGGTCTTCACGGCTGAATTCAACTTCCGGAACTACAACGAATTCACAGCCACCGGCAATGGCCGCAGCCAGGGTCAGATCGCCACAATAACGACCCATCACTTCCACCACGGAAATACGCTGGTGAGAAGAAGAGGTGTCACGCAGACGGTCGATCGCTTCTACAACGGTGCTCAGCGCAGTGAAGAAACCGATAGTGTAGTCAGTGCCTTTGATGTCGTTGTCGATAGTGCCCGGCAGGCCGATGCACGGGAAGCCCATTTCGGTCAGACGCATTGCACCCATGTAGGAACCGTCACCACCGATAACCACCAGCGCGTCGATACCACGTTTTTTCAGGTTTTCGATAGCCACGGCGCGGATGTTCTCGTCGCGGAATTCCGGGAAACGCGCAGAACCGAGGAACGTACCGCCACGGTTGATCATGTCAGACACGCTGTAACGGTCTAGCTGTACCATACGGTCTTCATACAGACCCAGATAGCCGTCATAAATACCCATTACTTCCAGACCTTCTGTCAGCGCAGAACGAACAACCCCGCGAATTGCGGCGTTCATGCCTGGCGCATCACCGCCGCTTGTCAACACACCGATTTTCTTAATCATGACTACCTCTGAACTTTGGAATGCAAAATGAAATCTGTTGCCGGAAGTCTTCTTGCACATCGAAGTGATCCAACGAATGTGCAAATAGTATAACAATCACTTCCTGCTGAATTGATTCAGGTCAGGCCAAATGGCGGTATTTTATACACAAAATGCGGGTCTGGCTCTCTTTTATACTGATTATGAAAGCATAGACCGTTTACCCTCCCTGGGTACGACGGAACAGGGATCCTGATGGATAATCACATCCGATCCCGGAAAACGCCGTAAAATAGCCTGCTCTACCTGATCCGCCACCATATGTGCCTGAACCAAAGGCAGAGAGTCTTCCATTTCCAAATGAATCTGAATAAAGCGGGTCGGCCCTGACTGCCGCGTGCGAAGATCGTGAGCGCCGCTAACACCCGGCCAGGAAGTCACGATATCAATAATTTCTTGCCGTTCCTCATCAGGTAATGCGCGATCCAGTAATGACTGTACCGCCTCATATCCCATGCGTAACGCGCTATATAAAATATAGATGCCGATTCCCAATGCAAACAGAGCATCGGCGCGATGCCAGCCGTACCAGGACAACCCCAGCGCCAGCAGAATTGCGCCGTTCATCATAACATCAGACTGGTAATGTAGCATATCAGCCCGCACCGCCTGGCTTTGCGTCCGGCGCACCACCCACCGCTGAAACGAGACAAGGATAATCGTACAAATTAGCGCCACAATTGTCACGATAACCCCGACGCCTGGATCTGTCATCGGTGTTGGAGATACCAGATGTTGAATACCCGTCAAAAACAGGAATAGTGCCGAACCGGAGATAAACATACTTTGCGCCAGCGCCGCGAGGGACTCAGCTTTACCGTGACCAAACGAGTGATTATCGTCGGCAGGTTGCAGGGAATATCGCACCACCAGTAAATTCGTCAACGACGCGCCGATATCCACCAGCGAATCCACCAGCGCGGCGAGAATACTCACCGACCCGGTATACCACCATGCAAAAATTTTAATCAGCAATAGCAGCGAAGCCATCGCCGTTGCAGCAATCGCCGCCCGACTGACCAGCCGTCCATAAGATTGATTCATAAATACTCCCGCTATCAACTGACGGTAGTATAACGGAAGCAAATCATCTGCAATGCATTAAGCAGTAGGCAAATTGAGGATAAAAAAAACCCCCACATCATGTGGGGGAAGACAGGGATGGTGTCTATGGCAAGGAAAACAGGGTTTACTACTGGGAACGTGAGTTGCTACTACTCAATAGCTTCAACGATGAACTTTTTTGCCATTGCGTCACGTCGCGCAACTGCTCCATTCGTTGTTGATGTTTCTCGTTTAAAACCGCTTGCTGCTCCGGCGTTAACAGGCGATACATTTGATTGCGGACTTTTGCCATCTCAACCTGACGAGCAATTTGCTCATTCGCCATTTTTTCTGCCTGTGCGCGCACAGCGTTTTCATCAAATTTTTCTGCGGTGACAAGGCGATGCATTGTCTCCAGTTCGCTAACATTAACAGGCGGCTGTTCGTGCCGGGCCTGTTGCATAAGATCTCGCATCTGCTGACGCTGATGTTCGGTTAAACTTATGCCGTCGAACATATGGCTCTGCGTACTGCGCTGCGTAAGTTCTTCACCCGGATGCCAGTTATCGCCTGAACCGACTTCAGCAGCGTGGCTTAATGAACTGACTGCCAGCGTTGAGGCCATGACGGCAGCGGTAACTATGCGCATCATTTGCTCCCAAAATCTTTCTGTCGCGATTCAACGATAGAGAGTTTACGATTCAGGCTGCAAACATGCGTCAGGGGGTGTAAAACAACGTAAAGTCATGGATTAGCGACGTCTGATGACGTAATTTCTGCCTCGGAGGTATTTAAACAATGAATAAAATCCTGTTAGTTGATGATGACCGAGAGCTGACTTCCCTGTTAAAGGAGCTGCTCGAGATGGAAGGCTTCAACGTGATTGTTGCCCACGATGGGGAGCAGGCGCTTGATCTTCTGGACGACAGCATTGATTTACTTTTGCTTGATGTCATGATGCCGAAGAAAAATGGTATCGACACATTAAAAGCACTTCGCCAGACACACCAGACGCCTGTCATTATGTTGACGGCGCGTGGCAGTGAACTTGATCGCGTTCTCGGCCTTGAGCTGGGCGCAGATGACTATCTCCCGAAACCGTTTAATGATCGTGAGCTGGTGGCACGTATTCGCGCGATCCTGCGCCGTTCGCACTGGAGCGAGCAACAGCAAAACAACGACAACGGTTCACCGACACTGGAAGTTGATGCCTTAGTGCTGAATCCAGGCCGTCAGGAAGCCAGCTTCGACGGGCAAACGCTGGAGTTAACCGGCACTGAGTTTACCCTGCTCTATTTGCTGGCACAGCATCTGGGTCAGGTGGTTTCCCGTGAGCATTTAAGCCAGGAAGTGCTGGGCAAACGCCTGACGCCTTTCGACCGCGCTATCGATATGCACATTTCCAACCTGCGTCGTAAACTGCCGGATCGTAAAGATGGTCACCCGTGGTTTAAAACCTTGCGTGGTCGCGGCTATCTGATGGTTTCTGCTTCATGATAGGCAGCTTAACCGCGCGCATCTTCGCCATCTTCTGGCTGACGCTGGCGCTGGTGTTGATGTTGGTTTTGATGTTACCCAAGCTCGATTCACGCCAGATGACCGAGCTTCTGGATAGCGAACAGCGTCAGGGGCTGATGATTGAGCAGCATGTCGAAGCGGAACTGGCGAACGATCCGCCCAACGATTTAATGTGGTGGCGGCGTCTGTTCCGGGCGATTGATAAGTGGGCACCGCCAGGACAGCGTTTGTTATTGGTGACCACCGAGGGCCGCGTGATCGGCGCTGAACGCAGCGAAATGCAGATCATTCGTAACTTTATTGGTCAGGCCGATAACGCCGATCATCCGCAAAAGAAAAAGTATGGCCGCGTGGAACTGGTCGGTCCGTTCTCCGTGCGTGATGGCGAAGATAATTACCAACTGTATCTGATTCGTCCGGCCAGCAGTTCTCAATCCGATTTCATTAACTTACTGTTTGACCGCCCGCTATTACTGCTGATTGTCACCATGCTGGTCAGTACGCCGCTGCTGTTGTGGTTGGCCTGGAGTCTGGCAAAACCGGCGCGTAAGCTGAAAAACGCGGCCGATGAAGTTGCCCAGGGAAACTTACGCCAGCACCCGGAACTTGAAGCGGGGCCACAGGAATTCCTTGCCGCTGGTGCCAGTTTTAACCAGATGGTCACCGCGCTGGAGCGCATGATGACCTCTCAGCAGCGTCTGCTTTCTGATATCTCTCACGAGCTGCGCACCCCGCTGACGCGTCTGCAACTGGGTACGGCGTTATTGCGCCGTCGTAGTGGTGAAAGCAAGGAACTGGAGCGTATTGAAACCGAAGCCCAGCGTCTGGACAGCATGATCAACGACCTGTTGGTGATGTCACGTAATCAGCAGAAAAACGCGCTGGTGAGCGAGACATTGAAAGCCAACCAGTTGTGGAGCGAAGTGCTGGATAACGCGGCGTTCGAAGCCGAGCAGATGGGCAAGTCGTTTACAGTTAACTTCCCGCCGGGGCCGTGGCCGCTGTACGGCAACCCAAACGCCCTGGAAAGCGCGCTGGAAAACATTGTTCGTAATGCTCTGCGTTATTCCCATACGAAGATCGAAGTAGGCTTCGCGGTAGACAAAGACGGTATCACCATTACGGTGGATGATGATGGTCCTGGCGTTAGCCCGGAAGATCGCGAGCAGATTTTCCGTCCGTTCTATCGCACCGATGAAGCGCGCGATCGTGAATCTGGCGGTACGGGCTTAGGGCTGGCGATTGTCGAAACAGCTATCCAGCAGCACCGTGGTTGGGTGAAGGCAGAAGACAGCCCGCTGGGCGGTTTGCGGCTGGTGATTTGGCTGCCGCTGTATAAGCGGAGTTAAACTCCGCATTTGTAGGCCGGATAAGGCGTTTACGCCGCATCCGGCGTTTGAGCAGAATGCCTGATGCGACGCTGATAGCGTCTTATCAGGCCTACTCTCCGGGGGTTATTTTCCCCACAACCGCCGTGAAAAATCTTCAATCTTGCCGCTAAGTCGGCGCTTCTGCATCGTTCGCGTCCAGCTTTTCGATAGTCCGGCTGCGGAAAGCAAACGGTGATACTGCTCATCATCAAACGGCATATGCCATGCGATAGCAGCAGCCTCCTGCACGGTCACATCACTGACACGAGAAACCAACTCCAGCGGCGCATCAGCAGATACCAACCCTGGCGCAATCACGCTATACAACCACCCCACTTTACCCGTGTTTTGCATCAACTGCGCTATATCGCTGATATCAAAATGGTAATTGAGTTTATAGCAAGGGGAGCGTGGCTGGCTGACCTGAATAAATGCCTCTCCCCAGCGGAAAATATCGCCAATATAAACATTACTTTCCGTCAGACCGTCGGTTGAGAGATTTTCGCCAAACGCAGGCGCAACAAACAACTCCGCCTGTTCCGGAAATTCCCGCGCCCAGTAGAGATAGTGCTCACGAGGATAATGACACAGCGCTCTGTCTGGCCCGCCGTGAACCTTCTTCTCCGCCTGCTCGTCACCTTCCAGCCCCAGCTCCGTCAGCATCAACTCACCATCAACCTGGATTTTGGCAATTGCGCTGGGTTTGCCTTCGGGATAAGCCTGAATCTTGCCCGTGTATACATCAACCGGATATCGCATCTGTTCCCTCTCCACGAGAAATTTCCCCATTAGACCATATTTATTTTATGTCAGGCGTGCTGTTTTCGCGGTATGTATCCAGGCAGGAGCTCAATCGCAAACCGGACGAACGTTAGTTCATCCGGCTGTGGGGATTAAGGAAGCAGGTTTATTTTACCGTGCCTAAAATTTCGATTTTCGCCACTCTGGCTTTGACTTTACGTGACCAGATAGAGGTAAGAATTGGCACCAGAATCGAAGTCACAATGACCGCCGTCGCGACCAGCGAAGTTGCTGCCGGAGCCATCGGTTTAAACGCAGGCACCATTTCAGCAATCAGCACAGGTGTCGCTACCGCGGCCCCTGCGGAACTGGAAGCGGCAATTCCGGCAGTACCATCGCCACCGCCAATCAATTTATCGGCGATAATCAACGGAATACCGGTCACGATAATTACTGCCACACCCAACAGGATCCCCAGCAAACCTGTCTGGGCAATTACAGTCAAATCAATGGTATTGCCCAGCGCGAAGGCAAAGAATGGAATCAGCGTCTGCACCGCTTTGCTGAAAAATTCTCGTAATTCAGGGTCAAGGTTCCCAAGGGCAAAGCCCACCAGGAACGGTAATACTGCGCCGACGAAAACATGCGGTTCAAACGAGGCAATCCCGGCAGTGCCCAGAATAATCATCGTCATGAGCGGCCCGGACTCCAATGACATCAACACAAATGCCCCAGCTTCTTCTTTCGTACCGTACTGCTGCATGATGGAAGCGTAAAGTCCGCCGTTGGTCATATCCATCGCCGCCACCAGCGCCAGCGTTGAAAGTCCGGCAAAGAATCCAACTTCAACACCATGTTCCGGAATAATGCGCGAGGCAATTGCCGCAACCACCCACGCGACGGCAATTTTTGTTACCACCAGCGTACCGGATTTACGCAATACCGTTCCCGTCGCGCTTAATTTTATTGACGCCCCCATGCAAAAAAACCACACCGCCAGAATGGGCACCGTACCGGTAATCATCCCGTTGGTGAATGATCCAAAATATTTCCCCGCCCCCGGCGAGAAGGTGTGGCACAGTGCGCCAAGGAATAGCGGGACGAGCATCATCCCCCCCGGGATTTTTTCAATCGAGCGTTTTATCTGCATTTCCATCACCTGTCGGCATATTTTTAAGGGCTGATGCGTAATTCCTCAACGGAGCATCAGTGTTGATGAAAACGAAGATAGACATTCATTTAATCAATAAAAGTGATCAAAACCACATCAATTGAAACACCGTTTTATTTTTATCGGATCATTGTTTTTATTTTGAAATTGATCACAAAAAAACCACCGCCGTTGGCGATGGTTCATTTTTTAAGCTGATATGCGGCGTAAACGCCTCATTGCAGCAGGCGGCAAATGATTATTTTTTCGCCGCGAAACGTGCCGCTGCTTCGTCCCAGTTCACCACGTTCCAGAACTCTTTGATGTAGTCAGGACGGCGGTTCTGGAATTTCAGGTAGTAAGCATGTTCCCACACATCCAGGCCCAGAATCGGGAAGCCGGAAGCGCCAGAAATAGCTTCACCCATCAGCGGGGAGTCCTGGTTAGCAGTAGAAACCACCGCCAGTTTATCGCCTTTCAGCACCAGCCATGCCCAGCCGGAACCAAAGCGGGAAGCTGCCGCTTTCTCAAATTCTGCTTTGAAGTTATCAACGGAGCCGAAGTCACGTTCGATAGCCGCTTTCAGGTCACCCTGTAAGGTGGTGCCTTTTTTCAGACCTTTCCAGAACAGGCTGTGGTTAGCGTGACCGCCAGCGTTGTTGCGCAGTACGGTTTTCTTGTCTGCTGGCAGCTGGTCCAGTTTGGCGATCAGCTCTTCAACCGGCAGGTTGGCAAATTCTGGCAGGCTTTCCAGCGCCGCGTTGGCGTTGTTGACGTAGGTCTGATGGTGTTTGGTGTGGTGGATTTCCATGGTCTGCTTATCGAAGTGCGGTTCCAGGGCATCGTAAGCATACGGCAGGGATGGCAGGGTATAGCTCATATTCATCTCCAGTATTGTCGGGCGGCCGATTGTTAATGCCGCGTAAGCAGTTGGTTCATTATAGTTAATTAAATGATATTGAAAATGATTATCAATGCCGTACTTTTCGTAAGGGTATGGTTTTGCAGGAAAATGCCCGAGATGTGAAGCAAATCACCCACTTAATGCCGTGATTGCCAGTAAATCGACAACGGCGGCAACAGGCGAAAGGTTAATCGACAGCACGATTTTTACACTCATCTCGTCGGAGATGTGACGCGGCGAAAAATGATGAGGATAAGAAGATGAGTAACGCGATTACGATGGGGATATTTTGGCATTTGATCGGCGCGGCCAGTGCAGCCTGTTTTTACGCGCCGTTCAAAAAAGTAAAGAAATGGTCATGGGAAACCATGTGGTCAGTCGGTGGGATTGTTTCGTGAATTATTCTGCCGTGGGCCATCAGCGCCCTGTTACTACCGAATTTCTGGGCGTATTACAGCTCGTTTAGTCTCTCTACGCTGCTGCCTGTTTTTCTGTTCGGCGCTATGTGGGGGATCGGTAATATCAACTACGGCCTGACCATGCGTTATCTCGGCATGTCGATGGGAATTGGCATCGCCATTGGCATTACGTTGATTGTCGGTACGCTGATGACGCCAATTATCAACGGCAATTTCGATGTTCTGATTAATACCGAAGGCGGACGCATGACGTTGCTCGGCGTTCTGGTGGCGCTGATGGGCGTAGGGATTGTAACTCGCGCCGGGCAGTTGAAAGAGCGCAAGATGGGCATAAAAGCCGAAGAGTTCAACCTGAAAAAAGGGCTGGTGCTGGCGGTGATGTGCGGCATTTTCTCTGCCGGGATGTCCTTTGCGATGAACGCCGCAAAACCGATGCATGAAGCAGCTGCCGCACTGGGCGTCGATCCACTGTATGTCGCTCTGCCAAGCTATGTTGTCATCATGGGAGGCGGCGCGATCATCAACCTCGGTTTCTGCTTCATTCGTCTGGCAAAAGTGAAGGATTTGTCGCTAAAAGCCGACTTTTCACTGGCAAAACCGCTGATCATTCACAACGTGTTACTCTCGGCACTGGGCGGTTTGATGTGGTATCTGCAATTCTTTTTCTATGCCTGGGGCCACGCCCGCATTCCGGCGCAGTATGACTACATCAGCTGGATGCTGCATATGAGCTTCTATGTATTGTGCGGCGGTATCGTCGGGCTGGTGCTGAAAGAGTGGAACAATGCAGGTCGCCGTCCGGTAACGGTGTTGAGCCTCGGTTGTGTGGTGATTATTGTCGCCGCCAACATCGTCGGCATGGGCATGGCGAATTAATCTTTCTGCGAATTGAGATGACGCCACTGGCTGGGCGTCATCCCGGTTTCCCGGGTAAACACCACCGAAAAATAGTTACTATCTTCAAAGCCACATTCGGTTGAAATATCACTGATTAACAGGCGGCTATGCTGGAGAAGATATTGCGCATGACACACTCTGACCTGCCGCAGATATTGATTGATGGTCATTCCAGTCTGCTGGCGAAATTGCTGACGCAAAACGCGCTCACTGCACGATGCCTCATCACAAAATTCATCCAGCGCAAAGGGACTTTTCAGGCTGGCCGCCAGCCGGGTAATCAGCTTATCCAGCAACGTTTCGCTGGATGTTGGCGGCAACGAATCACTGGTGTAACGATGGCGATTCAGCAACATCACCAACTGCCCGAACAGCAACTCTGCCATTTCGTTAGCAAACGGCACATGCTGACTACTTTCATGCTCAAGCTGACCGATAACCTGCCGCGCCTGTGCCATCCCCATGCTACCTAAGCGCCAGTGTGGTTGCCCTGCGCTGGCGCTAAATCCCGGAATTGCCCCCTGCCAGTCAAGATTCAGCGTCAGCCGCTCCGGGCAATAAATAATATTCTGCAAAACCAGATCGTTAACGGAAGCGTAGGAGTGTTTATCGTCAGCATGAATGTAAAAGAGATCGCCACGGGTAATGCGATAAGGGCGATCGTTGAGTACATGCAGACCATTACCGCGCCAGACAATTACCAGCTCACAAAAATCATGTGTATGTTCAGCAAAGACATCTTGCGGATAACGGTCAGCCACAGCGACTGCCTGCTGGTCGCTGGCAAAAAAATCATCTTTGAGAAGTTTTAACTGATGCGCCACCGTGGCTACCTCGGCCAGAGAACGAAGTTGATTATTCGCAATATGGCGTACAAATACGTTGAGAAGATTCGCGTTATTGCAGAAAGCCATCCCGTCCCTGGCGAATATCACGCGGTGACCAGTTAAACTCTCGGCGAAAAAGCGTCGAAAAGTGGTTACTGTCACTAAATCCGCAGCGATAGGCGATGTCTGTAACGCTGGCCTCGCTGTGGCGTAGCAGATGTCGGGCTTTCATCAGTCGCAGGCGGTTCAGGTAACGCTGAGGCGTCAGTCCCGTTTTCTGCTTAAGCTGCCGATGTAGCGTACGCAGCGAAAGAGAAAATTGATCCGCCACGGCATCCCAATTTACCTCATCGGCAAAATGGTCCTCCAGCCAGGCCAGAAGCAAGTTGAGACGTGATGCGCTGTTTTCCAGGTTCTCCTGCAAACTGCTTTTACGCAGCAAGAGCAGTAATTGCATAAACAAGATCTCGCGACTGGCGGTCGAGGGTAAATCATTTTCCCCTTCCTGCTGTTCCATCTGTGCAACCAGCTGTCGCACCTGCTGCAACACGCTGTGGTTAACGCGCCAGTGAGACGGATACTGCCCATCCTGCTCTTGTGGCAGCAACTGATTCAGCCCGGCGAGAAACTGAAATCGATCCGGCGAGCGATACAGCACATTGGTCAGACACAGATTATCGGTATGTTCATACAGATGCCGATCATGATCGCGTACGAAACAGACAGTCCCACCGGTGATGGTATAGGGCTGCCCATTAAACACATGAATACCCGTGCCATGTTCGACAATCACAATTTCATGAAAATCATGATGATGTTCAGGAAAATCCGCCTGCGGGAGCCGGGGTTCTATCGCCACGGACGCGTTACCAGACGGAAAAAAATCCACACTATGTAATACGGTCATACAGGCCTCCTGATGTCGTCAACACGGCGAAATAGTAATCACGAGGTCAGGTTCTTACCTTAAATTTTCGACGAAAAACCACGTAAAAAACGTAGATTTTTCAAGATACAGCGTGAATTTTCAGGAAATGCGGTAAGCATCACATCACCACAATTCAGCAAATTGTGAACATCATCACGTTCATCTTTCCCTGGTTGCCAATGGCCCATTTTCCTGTCAGTAACGAGAAGGTCGCGAATTCAGGCGCTTTTTAGACTGGTCGTAATGAAATTCAGCAGGATCACATTATGACCTTTCGCAATTGTGTCGCCGTCGATCTCGGCGCATCCAGTGGGCGCGTGATGCTGGCGCGTTACGAGTGTGAATGCCGCAGCCTGACGCTGCGCGAAATCCATCGTTTTAACAATGGCCTGCATAGCCAGAACGGTTATGTCACCTGGGATGTGGATAGCCTGGAAAGTGCCATTCGCCTTGGATTAAACAAGGTGTGCGAGCAAGGGATTCGTATCGATAGCATTGGGATTGATACCTGGGGCGTGGACTTTGTGCTGCTCGACCTACAGGGTAAGCGTGTGGGTCTGCCCGTTGCTTATCGCGATAGCCGCACCCATGGTCTGATGACGCAGGCACAACAGCAACTCGGCAAACGCGATATTTATCAGCGTAGCGGCATACAATTTCTACCCTTCAATACGCTTTATCAGTTGCGTGCGCTGACGGAGCAACAACCTGAGCTTATTCCACACATTGCTCACGCTCTGCTGATGCCGGATTACTTCAGTTATCGCCTGACCGGCAAGATGAACTGGGAATATACCAACGCCACCACCACGCAACTGGTCAATATCAATAGCGACGACTGGGACGAAACGCTACTGGCGTGGAGCGGGGCCAACAAAGCCTGGTTTGGTCGCCCGACACATCCGGGTAATGTCATTGGTCACTGGATTTGCCCGCAAGGTAATGCAATTCCTGTCGTCGCCGTTGCCAGCCATGATACCGCCAGCGCGGTTATCGCCTCGCCGTTAAACGGTTCCCGCGCTGCATATCTCTCTTCTGGCACCTGGTCATTGATGGGCTTCGAAAGCCAGACACCATTCACCAATGACACGGCGCTGGCAGCCAACATCACCAATGAAGGCGGGGCGGAAGGTCGCTATCGGGTGCTGAAAAATATCATGGGCTTATGGCTGCTTCAGCGGGTGTTTCAGGAGCGGCAAATCAACGATCTTCCGGCGCTTATCGCCGCGACACAGGCACTCCCGGCCTGCCGCTTTATCATCAATCCCAATGACGATCGCTTTATTAATCCTGACGAGATGTGCAGCGAAATTCAGGCTGCGTGTCGGGAAACGGCGCAACCAATCCCGGAAAGTGATGCTGAACTGGCGCGCTGTATTTTCGACAGTCTGGCGCTGCTGTATGCCGATGTGTTGCATGAGCTGGCGCAGCTGCGCGGTGAAGATTTCTCGCAACTGCATATTGTCGGCGGCGGCTGCCAGAACGCGCTGCTCAATCAGCTATGTGCCGATGCCTGCGGTATTCGGGTGATTGCCGGGCCTGTTGAAGCCTCGACGCTCGGCAATATCGGCATCCAGTTAATGACGCTGGATGAACTCAACAATGTGGATGATTTCCGTCAGGTCGTCAGCACCACCGCGAATCTGACCACCTTTACCCCTAATCCTGACAGTGAAATTGCCCACTATGTGGCGCGGATTCACTCTACACGACAGACAAAGGAGCTTTGCGCATGACCACTCAACTGGAACAGGCCTGGGAGCTGGCGAAACAGCGTTTCGCGGCAGTAGGGATTGATGTCGAGGAGGCGCTGCGCCAACTTGATCGTTTACCCGTTTCAATGCACTGCTGGCAGGGCGATGATGTTTCCGGTTTTGAAAACCCGGAAGGTTCGCTGACCGGTGGGATTCAGGCTACTGGCAATTATCCGGGCAAAGCGCGTAATGCCAGCGAGCTACGTGCCGATCTGGAACAAGCTATGCGGCTGATTCCGGGTCCGAAACGGCTTAATTTACATGCCATCTATCTGGAATCAGATACGCCAGTCGCGCGCGACCAAATCAAACCAGAGCACTTCAAAAACTGGGTTGAATGGGCGAAAACCAATCAGCTCGGTCTGGATTTTAACCCCTCCTGTTTTTCGCATCCGCTAAGCGCCGATGGCTTTACGCTTTCCCATGCCGACGACAGCATTCGCCAGTTCTGGATTGATCACTGCAAAGCCAGCCGCCGTGTTTCAGCCTATTTTGGCGAGCAACTTGGCACACCGTCGGTGATGAACATCTGGATCCCGGATGGCATGAAAGATATCACCGTTGACCGTCTCGCCCCGCGTCAGCGTCTGCTGGCAGCTCTGGATGAGGTGATCAGCGAGAAGCTGGATCCTGCGCACCATATCGACGCCGTTGAGAGCAAATTGTTTGGTATTGGCGCGGAGAGCTACACGGTTGGCTCCAATGAGTTTTACATGGGGTATGCCACCAGCCGCCAGACGGCGCTGTGCCTGGATGCCGGACATTTCCACCCAACTGAAGTGATTTCCGACAAGATTTCCGCCGCCATGCTGTATGTGCCGCAGTTGCTGCTGCACGTCAGCCGTCCGGTTCGCTGGGACAGCGATCACGTAGTGCTACTGGATGATGAAACTCAGGCGATTGCCAGTGAGATTGTTCGTCACGATCTGTTCGACCGGGTACATATCGGTCTCGATTTCTTTGATGCCTCTATCAACCGCATTGCCGCGTGGGTCATTGGTACACGCAATATGAAAAAAGCCCTGCTGCGTGCGTTGCTGGGACCTACCGCTGAGCTGCGCAAGCTGGAAGCAGCTGGCGATTACACTGCGCGTCTGGCGCTACTGGAAGAGCAGAAATCGTTGCCGTGGCTGGCGGTGTGGGAAATGTATTGTCAGCGTCACGATACCCCAGCAGGTAGCGAATGGCTGGAGAGCGTGCGGGCTTATGAAAAAGAAATTTTGAGCCAGCGTGGGTAAACACTGCCGGATGCGGCGCGAGCGCCTTATCCGGCCTACGGGTCGTGCATCCGACAACACCGAATTTACAGGAACACAGAACATGCAAAACATTACCCAGTCCTGGTTTGTCCAGGGAATGATCAAAGCCACCACCGACGCCTGGCTGAAAGGCTGGGACGAGCGCAATGGTGGTAACCTGACGCTGCGCCTAGATGACGCCGATATCGCACCGTATCACGACAACTTTCATGCACAACCGCGCTATATCCCGCTCAGCCAGCCCATGCCTTTACTGGCAAATACACCGTTTATTGTCACCGGCTCCGGCAAATTCTTTCGTAACGTCCAGCTTGATCCTGCGGCTAACTTAGGCGTCGTAAAAGTCGACAGCGACGGCGCGGGCTACCACATTCTCTGGGGGCTAACTCACGAAGCCGTTCCAACCTCTGAACTTCCGGCTCACTTCCTTTCCCACTGCGAGCGCATTAAAGCCACCAACGGTAAAGATCGGGTGATCATGCACTGCCACGCCACCAACCTGATCGCCCTTACCTACGTACTGGAAAACGACACCGCGCTCTTCACTCGCCAGCTTTGGGAAGGCAGCACCGAGTGTCTGGTAGTGTTCCCGGATGGCGTCGGCATTTTGCCGTGGATGGTGCCCGGCACGGACGAAATCGGCCAGGCGACCGCACAGGAAATGCAAAAACATTCGCTGGTGTTGTGGCCCTTCCACGGCGTCTTCGGCAGCGGTCCGACACTGGATGAAACATTCGGTTTAATCGACACCGCAGAAAAATCAGCACAAGTATTAGTGAAGGTTTATTCGATGGGCGGCATGAAACAGACCATCAGTCGTGAAGAGCTGATAGCACTCGGCCAGCGTTTCGGCGTTACACCACTTGCCAGTGCGCTGGCGCTGTAAGGAGCAAATATGATCCGCAAAGCCTTTGTCATGCAGGTTAACCCCGACGCCCACGAAGAGTATCAGCGTCGGCATAATCCAATCTGGCCGGAACTGGAAGCAGTGTTGAAATCTCACGGTGCGCATAACTACGCCATTTACCTCGACAAAGCGCGTAATCTGCTGTTTGCCACGGTAGAGATTGAATCTGAAGAACGGTGGAATGCGGTAGCCAGTACTGATGTTTGCCAACGTTGGTGGAAGTATATGACCGACGTTATGCCAGCTAACCCGGATAACAGCCCAGTCAGTAGCGAGCTGCAAGAAGTGTTTTACCTGCCTTAATGAGTTGCGGTGCCGGAAAATATCCAGCACCGCGCCTTCATCAGAAGAAGTATTTAAAGCGAACGCGTGCGCCGTAACGGTCATCAGTATCATCACCGTGTTTTTTATCACCGTCGCTATCCAGAATGGAGTAATAAGTACCAAGGTAAATATTAAAGTTCTCCATATCCATCACATTAGCGAACTGATAAGACGCATGAATGGTGTGAATGGTGTACGTCCCTTCATCATCAATCCAGCAGTCGTTATCACAAACTACACCGCTGAATTCATCAATCTTATTGTGCGCGTAGATATAACCCAGCTCGAAACGTTTCCACAGCGCGTTAATCCCGGCAGTGAAATCTTTTTCATTATTAGCATCTAAATAGGCGGTATTAAGATTAACCACGACGCCATTTTCCGGATCCGTTTTCAGGCCATTCCAGGTCATGCTCATACCATAGCCGGTACGATCGGACTGATCGACAAAATTACCCTTGCTATCGGTATAACCATAAGCATTATTTACTACGTTCGCTTCCATCGCTGCGGAAACGGTGAATTCTTCCGTCGGCGACCAGGCAATTACCGGACGCAGATAAGCAACATTTTTCTGCTGCTCCATATCGCGTCCATGATAATTACCGTCATTATATAAAGATGTTCCGTCTTCAAGTAACGTGTTTAATTCAAAATACCAGTTATCGAGTTGTTTGCTGACGAGGAAATTACCGCCAGCGTTAGAGCGCCCTCGGCCCTCTTTCATCATATAGATATAACCGCTGCCATCGTCATAAAGATCGTTCGCAGTATTACCGGAATGTTCAACAAAGGTATCCTGATTCAGCGGGAACATATCGTAGGCTTCAAAACGGCCTACTTTGACCTTCCAGTCGTTTTCTTTGCCAAAGAAGAATACCGCATCATCGATATTTACTGAACCGTGCATATCCCCCAGCGGTTGTGCGGAGAACCCGGCGAAATAACCATTATCCAGTTTTCGCATACCATCAAAACCTAACAGAATACGACCATTGAGATTCCACTGTTCATTAGTGGGATCGCTATTCACATCAGCGTTGGTCATTGCCAGCAGGCCATGATTACTTTCCGCATCCATATTAAATTCTACGTCGCCGTAGATTTTTAAATCGCCATAACCTGAAAGCAAAAGATTAGGTGAGGTGGAATTTTTCTTTGCAGATTCCGCCGTTGCCTGTCCATTAACCGGCGTATTGCCCTGGGCAGCTTTAATTTCGCGGATCTCAGCGGCTTGTTGTGTCTGCAGCTGTTTAACCTGGCTCTCTGCTTTTGCTGCCCGCATTTCTGCCGCTTCCAGGCGTTCTTCCAGCAATGCCATGCGTTGTTCCAGCGTTAAATGCTGTGTTTTTGCCATTCCGGTACTACATGCCAATAATAAACCGATGGCTAAAGATAATGTCGATTTTTTCATTATTTACGTTCCCTGAAATAAAAGAGACCCTACGCTTTCCAAAAGGAATACGTATATAGAGAAATATAAGGTGTGCACTTTCTAATTTTTAATCCAACTTCAGCAGGCCGATGGATAGTATCCCGCTGCATAATATGAGTAAATCCGCTGATTTCCTGGAACGTGAGGAATATAACAATAGTGCCGTTTTTAACTAAATATCGTAAAAAATATTAGATATAATTCACGCTGACTCATAAGCCACAAATATAAATAACCTTGCTGCAAAATATGTGCGGCAGTTAAACATTCACAACATCATTAAATAATGATTTTTTATTCACTGCATTTATTTTTCCCATCAATATGTGCCTTACACCGCAAAATTTATCCTTCACTCTGCCTTATATTGTCACGACTTCACGACATATCCGCGCTCATCACAAAACCGCCCCGCCGTTACAATTAACTATAATATTTTTTCATGGAGTCCAATAATGGCAGCACTTACTGCAAGCTGTATTGACCTGAATATTCAGGGCAATGGCACTTATTCCGTTCTGAAGCAGTTGGCGACAATGGCGTTACAAAACGGTTTTATCACCGACTCACATCAATTCCTGCAAACCCTGCTGGTGCGCGAAAAAATGCACTCCACCGGTTTTGGTTCTGGTGTCGCCGTGCCGCACGGTAAAAGCGCCTGTGTTAAACAACCGTTCGTATTATTCGCTCGCAAAGCGCAGGCCATTGACTGGAAAGCCAGCGATGGCGAAGACGTCAATTGCTGGATCTGCCTCGGCGTGCCGCAAAGTGGCGAAGAGGATCAGGTCAAAATCATCGGCACACTGTGTCGCAAAATTATCCACCAGGATTTTATCAACCAACTGCGACAAGGCGACGCCGTCCAGGTGCTTGCTTTGTTAAATCAAACCCTCAGCTCATAAGGAAGTGGCGATGGAGTCATCCTTACGTATTGTCGCGATCACCAACTGCCCCGCCGGGATCGCTCACACCTACATGGTGGCGGAAGCCCTGGAACAGAAAGCCCGTTCTCTCGGTCATACCATTAAAGTTGAAACTCAAGGATCAAGCGGCGTCGAAAACCGCTTATCCAGCGAAGAGATTGCCGCTGCCGATTACGTGATTCTCGCTACCGGGCGTGGCCTGAGCGGTGATGATCGCGCGCGATTTGCCGGGAAAAAGGTTTATGAGATTGCCATCTCCCAGGCGCTGAAAAATATCGACCAGATTTTCAGTGAATTACCGACAAACTCACAACTTTTTGCCGCAGATAGCGGCGTGAAGCTCGGCAAACAGGAAGTGCAAAGTGGCAGCGTAATGAGCCATCTGATGGCGGGCGTCTCTGCGGCGCTGCCGTTTGTCATCGGTGGCGGTATCCTGGTGGCGCTTGCCAACATGCTGGTGCAGTTCGGTTTGCCGTATACCGATATGTCGAAAGGTGCGCCGTCGTTTACCTGGGTGGTTGAATCCATCGGTTATCTCGGTTTCACCTTTATGATCCCCATCATGGGCGCTTATATTGCCTCGTCGATTGCCGATAAACCCGCTTTCGCTCCGGCGTTTCTGGTTTGTTATCTGGCGAACGACAAAGCCCTGCTCGGCACCCAGTCTGGCGCGGGCTTCCTCGGTGCGGTGGTGCTTGGGCTGGCGATTGGCTATTTCGTCTTCTGGTTCCGTAAAGTGCGCCTTGGCAAAGCATTACAACCGCTGCTCGGTTCCATGCTGATCCCGTTCGTTACTCTGCTGGTTTTTGGCGTACTGACTTACTACGTTATCGGACCGGTGATGTCCGACCTCATGGGCGGGTTGCTGCACTTCCTGAACACCATTCCTCCGTCAATGAAGTTTGCGGCGGCGTTTCTGGTTGGTGCGATGCTGGCATTCGATATGGGCGGCCTCATCAACAAAACCGCCTGGTTCTTCTGCTTCTCTCTGCTGGAAAAACACATTTACGACTGGTACGCCATCGTCGGCGTTGTCGCGCTAATGCCGCCTGTCGCGGCGGGTCTTGCGACGTTCATTGCGCCCAAACTGTTTACTCAACAGGAAAAAGAAGCCGCCAGTAGCGCCATAGTGGTCGGTGCCACAGTCGCAACCGAACCGGCTATTCCTTACGCTCTGGCAGCCCCGTTGCCGATGATTACCGCCAATACGCTGGCGGGCGGTATTACCGGCGTGCTGGTGATCGCTTTCGGAATCAAACGGCTGGCACCGGGTTTGGGTATCTTTGACCCGCTGATCGGCCTGATGTCGCCGGTAGGTTCATTTTATCTGGTGCTGGCGATTGGCCTCGCGCTGAACATTTCATTCATTATCGTCCTGAAAGGATTATGGTTACGCCGCAAAGCCAAAGCTGCGCAACAGGAGCTTGTCCATGAACATTGAGTTACTGCAACAGTTGTGCGAAGCCAGCGCCGTCAGCGGCGATGAACAGGAAGTTCGCGACATTCTGATAAACACGCTGGAACCCTGCGTGAATGAGATCACCTTCGATGGTCTGGGCAGCTTTGTTGCCCGTAAGGGGAATAAAGGGCCGAAAGTTGCCGTTGTCGGGCATATGGATGAAGTCGGCTTTATGGTCACCCACATCGACGAGAGCGGTTTTCTGCGTTTTACCACCATTGGCGGCTGGTGGAATCAGTCGATGCTCAACCACCGGGTAACCATACGCACACACAAGGGAGTGAAAATCCCTGGTGTAATTGGCTCCGTCGCCCCACATGCGTTAACCGAAAAGCAAAAGCAACAACCGCTGTCATTTGATGAGATGTTCATTGATATTGGCGAAAACAGTCGCGAAGAAGCGGAAAAACGCGGCGTGGAAATTGGCAATTTTATTAGCCCGGAAGCCAATTTTGCCTGCTGGGGCGAAGATAAAATGGTCGGCAAGGCGTTGGATAACCGCATCGGCTGCGCAATGATGGCTGAGCTATTGCAGACGGTGAATAACCCCGAAATTACGCTGTATGGCGTTGGCAGTGTGGAAGAAGAAGTTGGGCTACGCGGGGCGCAAACCTCGGCTGAACACATTAAACCGGATGTGGTGATCGTGCTGGATACCGCTGTCGCGGGCGATGTTCCAGGCATTGATAACATTAAATATCCGCTGAAACTGGGCAACGGGCCGGGGCTGATGCTGTTTGACAAGCGGTACTTCCCCAACCAGAAACTGGTAGCAGCGTTAAAAAGCTGTGCCACGCAGAATGATTTACCGCTGCAATTTTCCACCATGAAAACCGGAGCGACGGATGGCGGGCGCTACAACGTGATGGGCGGCGGGCGTCCGGTTGTCGCGCTGTGCCTGCCAACGCGTTATCTGCACGCTAACAGCGGCATGATTTCAAAAGCCGATTACGATGCTCTGCTCACGTTGATACGGGATTTTCTGACCACCTTAACCGCGGAGAAAGTCAACGCGTTTAGCCAGTTCCGTCAGGTGGATTAATGCTAAACGAACGCCAGTTAAAGATTGTCGATCTGCTGGAGCAACAGCCACGCACGCCTGGCGAGCTGGCGCAACAGACTGGCGTTTCCGGCAGGACCATCCTGCGTGATATTGACTATCTCAACTTTACCCTTAACGGCAAAGCCCGCATTTCCGCCAGTGGCAACGCGGGCTATCAGCTGGAAATCTTCGAGCGTCGCAGCTTTTTTCAGTTGCTGCAAAAGCACGATAACGACGATCGGCTGCTGGCGCTGTTATTACTGAATACCTTCACTCCCCGTGCGCAACTCGCCTCGACGCTTAATTTGCCAGAAACCTGGGTAGCAGAGCGCCTGCCCCGCCTGAAACAGCGCTATGAACGCAGTTTTTGTCTCGCCCGTCGCCCCGGCTTAGGTCATTACATAGATGAGACGCAAGAGAAACGCATTATTTTGCTGGCAAATCTGTTACGCAAAGATCCGTTTTTAATTCCGCTGGCGGGCGTAACACGAGACAATTTTCAACAATTAACCACCGCCTGCGAAAAGCAACGTCGCTGGCCGCTGATGCAAGGCGACTATCTCTCAAGCCTGATTCTGGCTATTTACGCGTTGCGTAATCAGCTTACTGACACATGGCCTGAATATCCCGGTAGCGAGATAAAACAGATTGTTGAATATAGCGGCCTGTTTCTTGGTGATAACGCTGTAAGAACGTTGACGGGGTTGATAGAAAAACAGCATCAACAGGCGCAGGTTATTTGTGTCGATAATGTGCTGGCATTGCTGCAAAGGGTGCCGGGCATTGCGTCATTGAATATTATTGATACGCAGCTGGTTGAGAATATTACCGGGCATTTATTACGTTGCCTTGCCGCGCCGGTGTGGATTGGAGAGCACCGCCAAAGCAGCATGAATAACCTGAAAGCCGCCTGGCCTGCGGCCTTTGATATGAGTCTGCACTTTATTACGCTACTGCGTGAACAACTCGATATTCCCCTTTTCGACAGCGATCTGATTGGTTTGTATTTTGCCTGTGCGCTGGAACGGCATCAAAACGAACGCCAGCCGATCATTTTGCTCTCTGATCAAAACGCGATTGCCACTATTAATCAGCTCGCCATTGAGCGCGACGTCCTGAATTGTCGGGTGATTATTGCCCGCTGCTTAAGCGAACTGGTTTCCATTCACGAAGAGATTGAGCCGTTATTGATCATTAATAACAGCCATTATTTACTGGATGACGCGGTCAATAATTGCATCACTGTAAAAAATATCATTACGGCTGCCGGTATCGAACAAATAAAACATTTTCTGGCGACGGCATTTATTCGCCAGCAACCGGAGCGTTTTTTTTCTGCCCCCGGAAGTTTTCATTATTCGAATGTACGTGGTGAAAGCTGGCAACATATTACCCGGCAAATATGTGCGCAATTAGTGACGCAACACCACATTACCGCCGATGAAGCACAACGGATCATCGCCCGCGAAAGCGAAGGCGAAAACCTGATTGTTAATCGTCTCGCCATCCCACATTGCTGGAGCGAACAGGAACGACGTTTTCGTGGATTTTTTATTACCCTCGCCCAACCGGTTGAGGTGAATAACGAAGTAGTTAACCATGTGCTGATCGCCTGTGCCGCCGCCGATGCGCGTCATGAGCTAAAAATATTTAGCTATCTTGCCAGCGTATTGTGCCAGCATCCGGCAGAGGTTATTGCCGGGTTAACAGGATATGAGGCATTTATGGCGTTACTTCACAAGGGGTGAACTGTGTCGGATGCGCCGCATCCGACACTGCATTTATCACCAAAATCAAAAACATTTAACGCAGGCGATTATAATCATCGACCATTTCGTTGTACTCACGTAATGCTCTCGGGAAAGAGTCGTCGACCATCCAACTTGTGTTTGCATCCTGAAGTTGCTCTTTATCCCAGTCAGAATACGGAACTTTATCTCTGACGCGGCGAACATATTTTTTAGCCTCGAGCTGATATTGATCTGCCGAACTAATGAACGAGGAATTCATGCCGCCTTTATCCGCTTCTTTGGCCTGTGCCACCAGCGTTTCAAGTTCAGTCACTTTCTTCATTGCCGCTTCTGCATCAAACTTATCTTGCGATATCAGGTTATTAATTTGTTTCGCTGAAATCATGACTGCCAGAGAGTAGTAGTTGAATGTTTTCCCTTCTCTTTGTTCAATATTTTGCAGTTCCGCAAGCTGGCGCTTATCGTTAATTTCCTGAATCGCCGCATGATAAGATTCTGCTACAGGTTCAAAGGCTTCAAGATTTTTTAAGAATGTCTGGTGCAGCGTTTTCCCTTTCGCAAACGCATCGTCTTTATAATTTTCCTGGGTGTAATATTTTTCCATTTCGTTAATGGTATTACCCAACGCCACGGCAGCATCAATATAACTCACCGCCACGCCATCAATAGGTTGCAGCGCAGGCGTTAACGCCACAGCACTTTTTACGCCTTTTTCACACTCAGCGAGGTTGGATTCACTAATACCGTAGATACCATAAACAGTACGCTCTTCACCGGTAGGGCCCTGTTTAAAATCTTTCAGCCAGTCAGCATAACGCGCCAGACTGCTCTGTACAGGGATCTGTAACTTGTTGTAGCACTTGATATAGACATCCATTTTTTCGTCGAAAACCGCTTGTTCATCGACCACCGGTTGAGCAGGCGTTTCAGGTTTAACTTCTGCTTTTGCAACGGGAGCTTCAGCAGGTTTCGCTTCAGGAGCTGGTGCGGCAGGTTGACTATTGGCAGGCGGGGGCGTTTCTGTTTCGGATTTTTTATCGTCACAACCCGTGAGACCGAGGGCCATTATGGCGACTATAATAGCGGAAGATAATAAATTCCTTTTCATTTAATTGCCTTATAAATAGATAAATAAGAGTGTGAATATAATAAATGAAAAAAGAAAATGTCACTACACGCGTTTTGTTTATAAATAAATCGATAATATTCATAAAATGAATAAGTCCTGTAATTTAATTTCTAAATCACAGGACTTATTTTAATTAACGGCACAACCTTTGCGGGAGGGAGTGTCATGTCCCCCACCATTAATCATGCACTACATCCCGTAGCGTTCAGCAATAGCAGCATGCTTCTCTTCATTCGCCCCGGCTTCTTTGGCGAGACGCCACCAGCACAATGGATGTTCCCAGTCAGCGGTCAATTCGTGCAAGGTCTTATCGATATCACCTTTAGAAATTGAACGCGGCGCACTGATAACAAAGTAGAATGCAGGCAGCGGTTCAGCGCCTTCTCCTTGATGACTGTCCGTTAATGTATAGTCGTCATTACTGTTGCTCCAGTAGTACCAGTTTCGTTCACGGAGCGCCTCACGGAAAGTATTAAACTCTTCTTCACCAGGCATGACACCTTCGCAGAACCAGGACTCGCCGTATTCGGTCGGGATAATGGTTTGCAGGCAGGCATAAAGTGGCGTGAAATTCTTCCGTTCTTCCTCATCCTCTGGTTGGGTATTCAACATTTCTGCATCGAATACCACAACCTCATCAACATGTTGCGGATAATCGGTGCGGTAAGTTGGCTCAATGATCCTTGCTGTTACCGGCCCAATACGTTGAGCATAGTAATAGCGGTATTCATAATTTTCCCGGAAGCGGATGTTTAACAGCCCCCATTTTTCGTCAATAAAACCTTCACCTTCCGTAAGTTCGATTTCCAGTTCAGCAGCAATAGCACGAACCAAATCCCATTGTTGCAGGATGCTGGCGGTCGCCATGATATCCCACTGGAGATTGCGAATATCTTCTTCACGGCTAATCATCAGTTGCTGCAATTGTTGTAAATAATCCAGCTGTCGATCCCAGGCTTCCTGTTTTTGTGCTGCCCAGGAGCACATGCGATAAACGCCAACCCACTCACGCCCTTTTTCGTGTTGCAGCAACTGTTGCCCAATCGACTCCAGTTCACTCCAGTCTTCCTGTTGGTTGATCACTCGCGCACGGAACCACAAGGCCATATGTAGCAGCCCCGCCTGTTCATACTGCTTCGCCAGGTGCTCAATGGTTTGCAGATCGTCACGGTGGAGCAATAAATCCAACAGATCGAAGCAAAGACCATTATCTTCCTGGATGTGGCTTTCGACGTAGCGTTGCAGAAGTTCAATCGACTCATCAATCGCATTACAGGCGTTTAACGCATTGACCAGTTTGCCCAGCAATTCCGCATCATCTGGCGCGTTCAGGTAAGCGCGGCGGAATGTTTCGACGTCTTTTTCTGGATCTGGTTGCGTTTCTTCATCGCTATTTTCAGGTACTTCTACAACCGGACGAGCAAGCAACTCTGCTTCTTTGGCGGCGATTTTTTCACTCAGTTCGAGAAACTCACGATCAACCCCCAGTAACACGCGTAATTTTGGAATGTGTCGCTGGGCCAGTTTCATCGCTATTTTGGCAACCCAGACGGATTCACGCTCCAGCGCCAGGGTAATTTGCAGTTTCGCCAGATTCACCACTTTACGGTGCGCGCCGGCCTGCGAACGATGCTCCAGCATTTTTTGGATAATGCGCGCCAGCTGCCAGTTGTTTCTTTGTGGATGGCGAGGCAGTAGCGCAGTGATGATCTTGATCCAAATCCCCCACGAAAAAGGCGTAAGATCAGCCCAGCGCGGCAACTCAGCCCATACGTCTTCGTCCTGTCCACACAACGCCATGATATACAGTTTTTTCAACTGATAACTGATACGGTCGCGCCCCCAGTAATCATTTTCTTCTGCCAGTTCATCAATCAATTTGCGTGCTTCATCGTAACGCTGCAGTTCAATCAAAATATCGGCACGGGTATTCAATAATGCTTCAATATCATCGTCACCGGATGCTTTAACCGCGTCGATTTGCCGATCCAGGTACGCCAATGCCTCTTCTGCTCTTTTGGAATCTATCAGTGCGCTGGCATATTCGGTGGACAAACACTGAAAACAGCTCCAGGTTGCATCAATTCGCGCAATGGTTTCTTCACATACTGCCATGCGTTCATTCGCCCAGCCAGGCGCATCAATATTTTCGTAGCAGGCAGATAAATCCTGGGTAACGCAGATAGATTGCGGGCAATCTTTTGCCTCTTCCCGGTGTGCTTTTTCAAACAGCGCCACCACGTCTGGCAGCACTTTTTCGCCTTCTTCGCGGTTAGTCAGACGATGGCGCATTTCCCAGTGACCAATAAAAATCTCCAGCCAGGGATTTTTCGCCACCTGGGTAAGCGCTTTTACTTCTGGTAATAGCGAATCGCATTTTTCCATTTGCAGGTGCATAACGCTTTCCGAATAATCATCAATAAGCTGCGGAATATACTCCTGTCCGGCATCGCGTAATTCCTGACTATATTTATTGTACCATTCCCATATATTCATTTTATTTTCCTTGATTAATTAAGACAGGAATAACCTGAGTAAAATCTTCCAGTGCCTGGTGTAAATCCCACTGCTGTTCTTTATTACCGCTGGAGCACAAAATCACTTTCAGCGATTTTAATAACCGTAATGCTGCCGCTGGCTGTTGATGGTGTTGTAATGCCGTCACCAGTTGCATGACACAGGGGTTATTAAGATTGATATACAGACTTGAAGTTTTAGTCTTTTGGATTTGCGAGGTAAATTGCCGCGCCAGCATTAACGCTGCGGTGCTGATGCGTTTATCTGCGTCATCCTGTTCGAGAATTTGTTTTAATTCTGCTTCGCGGTCTGGCGTAACCACTAACGGTAAAACGGCGGGTTCGAAGCGGGAGATAATTAATTGCTCGCCATCGCAAAGATGCTCTTCCAGATAAGCAACCTGCTCTTCGGGTAATTCTGCCAGGCTGAACAACTGCTCATTACCCGTTTGCGTACCGACTTCGATAATCCGGCAGTGATATAACAGCGCCCAACGACGTAAAAATGGCACCACCGCATAACGATCGCCACGGGCTACGGGCCGTTGCAGAATATGAAACAACATCTCTTCAAAACCGCCGTCGCGGCTTAACAGAATATGAATACTGTTATTAACGCGTAAATCCTTCGCCAGCAGCGCACCTTTTGACGTTGGCACCTGCAGGCGATCTTTGAGTAAATCAAACAGACGATCATCACACAAGGCCGCACCCAGCAACGCTTCGTTGTGGCGCATTAATACACGCCGCCAGATTTCTGGCTGATTTTGTGCGAGATCGGACAAACCAGAAATCAGCGCCTCTTTTAACGCCTCCTGCACCGCAACCCAGGTTTCGTCCCGCTGGAGATCTTCCCGGCTCGCCGTAGGCGTTAGTTTCGATGACTCAATCACGCCGCCAATAAATCCGGCCCAGGGAGGTAACAACTCACGCGCTTCATCATCCAGTAACATACCGCGCAAAAACAGCGACAGGTTACGGTTATCGCTGGTGCCGTAGGTTGCGCCATCCTGAATCCATAAAATCCCAACCGCGTCGCTCATCCCCACGGGCACCACCGGAATGGTGCAAATCGGTTCGAAGGAGGATTCAAACTGTGCGGCAAAGGCGAGATTTTTACGCTGTACCAGCGCGCGGTGCATGGTTACGCCTTCAGGGGCAACTTCACGCCACGGTGGTTGCAGTTTATTCACCGGCTCGCGGGCATCACCGACATAGACTGGTTCGTGCAGCAATATGCAATAGCGTGAAAGAACGCGGTTCAGCAAATTGTTACTCGCCAGATGGCTGTACTCTTCTTTGAGCGTCAGAATCACCTGCGTACCCGTTTCCGAGGACTGATGCGGCGTAACGGTATATTTTTGCCCGTCGGTAGAGTGGTATTTCCAGCTCTGATCCGGCGTTTGCCAGGATGTGGTCAACACCGTGACCTCTTTTGCCAGTACAAAGGCCGACAAAAAACCGAGGCCGAACATACCAATTAAACCGGTGTTGTCATCCTGCTGGCGCAACATTCGGGTATAACCCACGCCCACTGTAGCAAGGAAGCCGTGAATTTCGCTTTCTGTCAGACCCGCACCGGTATCAGTAATAGTGATAGTGGACTTCGCCACGTCAGCCACCACACGAATTTGGTTATCCTTTGGCGCATCGGGCTGCTCAATCCTGCGACGCACAATCGCATCATGGCCGTTCTGCACCAGCTCGCGCACGGCAACTACGGGAGTGGAGTAAAGATGCTTACTAAGCACCTCAATTAAACCGTTTAAATTAACTTCTGTAGAATATGAACTGCCAGGTAACTGTAATGTACTCATTTTTCAATACTCATAATCCATCACCTACTATTGAAAATACATTGCTGTTTTTTACAACCGGTGCAAGGTTTGTTATTTGCATTCACTCATCGGAAACATTTATTTATTGACGCGATGATTAAAACAAAATGTCTTATATAAATAATGATTAATTCTTAAAGGATTAATGCGACTGGAGTATATCGATATAACCCGGATTTAACGAGATAATTTCTTGTGGTGAAATTATTATTTGAATGCTGAATAATATATTGAGGATTATTTAATAGAAAAATAAAACCGCAATCCAGAATCAGAATTGCGGTATTTCTTTAATTATGAATCAATCGCTGCGGATGAGTATAAACCGTTGCCCGACCCGGCTTACAAAAGCCCACCAGCGTCAAATTACAACGCTCAGCCACTTCTACGGCAAGCGTGGTCGCGGCAGACACCGCAAACAAAATCTCGACGCCGCACATCGCTGACTTTTGCACCATTTCATAACTGGCACGACTGGAAACCAGCACCGCACCTTGCAGCCAGCTTTCCCCTTCTTGTGACCGGCGGCCTAACAGTTTATCCAGCGCCACATGGCGACCCACGTCTTCATGCCCGCCTACCAGTTCGCCAGATGGCAACATCCAGGCAGCGGCGTGAGTACAACCAGTCAGTTGCCCCACTGGCTGGAAATCATTGAGATGGCGTAATGCATCATCCAGTTTGTTGAGATCAAATGTCTGAGTGAACGGCAGCGACTGCACCGGTTTACCGATGTCATTAAGTTGCTCCACGCCGCACACGCCACATCCCGTACGTCCCGCCAGTGCCCGACGACGCTCCTTCAACCCCATAAAGCGGCGGCTGGAAAGCTCAATTTGCACTTCCAGACCATTACAGGAAGGAACGACATCCATACCGAAGATATCGCGCGGACTTTCGATAATCCCCTCGGAAAGCGAAAAACCGAGCGCAAAGTATTCAAGGTCTTTGGGCGACGCCATCATCACCACATGCGAAATGCCGTTGTAGACCAGCGCAACGGGAACCTCTTCCGCCACCTCATCTAACCGTGGGTGTTGTAAATCGTCACGCCGCCATAACTCAATTTGACGAACACCTGTGACATTTGTCACATTTTTGATTTCTTTTTGCTGTGTTTTTTTCACTTTCTATTAACCGGATAAGAACACACACACCAACATTATGGTATTCTGTTACAAACCCTTCCTGGATGGAGGGAAATTGAGCCAATTCTGGACCTTTGCGGCCCCTTCCGCAAAGAAAAATAACTCCCACTCCCTGCACACGCAGCAAGCGAATGTAAATGGGACGTGACAATGTCGAAACAAGGAGCAATCCATGCAGGTCAGCAGAAGGCAGTTCTTTAAGATCTGCGCTGGCGGTATGGCAGGCACCACGGCAGCGGCACTGGGTTTTGCACCCAGCGTAGCACTCGCGGAAACCCGGCAGTATAAACTGCTGCGCACCCGCGAAACCCGTAATACCTGCACCTATTGTTCCGTAGGCTGTGGGCTGTTGATGTACAGCCTCGGTGACGGAGCAAAAAACGCCAAAGCATCTATCTTCCATATCGAAGGTGACCCGGATCACCCGGTCAACCGCGGTGCACTTTGTCCGAAAGGCGCTGGCCTGGTGGATTTCATCCACTCCGAAAGCCGTCTGAAGTTTCCGGAATACCGTGCGCCAGGTTCTGATAAATGGCAGCAAATCAGTTGGGAAGAGGCGTTTGATCGCATTGCCAAACTGATGAAAGAAGACCGCGATGCTAACTACATTGCGCAAAACGCCGAAGGCGTGACTGTTAACCGCTGGCTCTCCACCGGGATGTTGTGTGCTTCCGCGTCGAGTAACGAAACCGGCTATTTAACGCAAAAATTCTCCCGCGCGCTGGGTATGCTCGCGGTCGACAACCAGGCGCGTGTCTGACACGGACCAACGGTAGCAAGTCTTGCTCCAACATTTGGTCGCGGTGCGATGACCAACCACTGGGTCGACATCAAGAACGCCAACCTCGTCGTGGTGATGGGCGGTAACGCCGCTGAAGCACACCCGGTCGGGTTCCGCTGGGCGATGGAAGCCAAAATTCACAACGGCGCGAAGCTGATTGTGATCGATCCTCGCTTTACGCGTACGGCGGCGGTGGCTGACTACTATGCCCCTATTCGTTCCGGTACTGACATTGCTTTCCTGTCAGGCGTATTGCTGTACCTGCTGAACAATGAAAAATTCAACCGCGAATACACCGAAGCCTATACCAACGCCAGCCTGATCGTGCGTGAGGATTACGGCTTTGAAGATGGCCTGTTCACCGGCTACGACGCGGAAAAACGCAAGTACGATAAATCCTCCTGGACCTACGAGCTGGACGAAAACGGCTTCGCCAAACGCGATACCACGCTGCAACATCCGCGCTGCGTGTGGAACTTGCTGAAACAGCACGTTTCCCGTTATACGCCAGATGTGGTTGAAAACATCTGTGGTACGCCGAAAGACGCGTTCCTGAAAGTCTGCGAATACATCGCCGAAACCAGTGCTCACGATAAAACTGCCTCGTTCCTTTACGCGCTCGGCTGGACGCAACACTCCGTTGGTGCGCAAAACATTCGAACGATGGCGATGATCCAGCTGCTGCTCGGCAATATGGGGATGGCAGGCGGCGGCGTTAACGCCCTGCGCGGTCACTCCAACATTCAGGGGCTGACGGACCTGGGGCTGCTGTCGCAGAGCCTGCCAGGTTACATGACGCTGCCAAGCGAGAAGCAGACCGATCTGCAAACCTACCTTGCCGCCAACACGCCGAAACCGCTGCTGGAAGGCCAGGTTAACTACTGGGGCAATTACCCGAAATTCTTCGTCTCCATGATGAAGGCCTTCTTTGGTGATAAAGCGACGGCAGAAAACAGCTGGGGCTTTGACTGGTTGCCGAAGTGGGATAAAGGCTACGACGTCCTGCAATACTTCGAGATGATGAAAGAGGGCAAGGTCAATGGCTATATCTGCCAGGGCTTTAACCCTGTTGCCTCATTCCCGAACAAAAACAAAGTGATCGGTTGTCTGTCGAAACTGAAGTTCCTCGTCACTATCGACCCGCTGAACACTGAAACCTCTAACTTCTGGCAGAACCACGGTGAGCTGAACGAAGTGGACTCGTCGAAGATCCAGACCGAAGTGTTCCGTCTGCCATCGACCTGCTTCGCGGAAGAGAATGGTTCAATCGTTAACTCCGGTCGCTGGTTGCAGTGGCACTGGAAAGGTGCGGACGCCCCGGGGATTGCGCTGACTGATGGCGAGATCCTCTCCGGTATCTTCCTGCGCTTGCGCAAGATGTACGCCGAACAGGGTGGCGCGAACCCGGACCAGGTGCTGAACATGACCTGGAACTACGCCATCCCGCATGAGCCGAAGTCGGAAGAAGTGGCGATGGAGAGCAACGGTAAGGCGCTGGCCGATATTACCGATCCGGCAACCGGGGCGGTTATCGTCAAGAAAGGCCAACAACTTAGCTCGTTCGCACAACTGCGCGATGACGGTACCACCTCCTGTGGCTGCTGGATTTTCGCCGGTAGCTGGACGCCAGAGGGCAACCAGATGGCGCGCCGTGATAACGCCGATCCGTCTGGCCTCGGTAACACGCTGGGCTGGGCATGGGCATGGCCGCTTAACCGCCGCATTCTGTATAACCGCGCCTCCGCAGATCCGCAGGGTAACCCGTGGGATCCGAAGCGTCAGTTGCTGAAATGGGACGGCACCAAATGGACCGGCTGGGATATTCCGGACTACAGCGCAGCGCCTCCGGGCAGTGGCGTCGGGCCGTTTATCATGCAGCAGGAAGGCATGGGGCGTCTGTTTGCCCTCGATAAGATGGCGGAAGGTCCGTTCCCGGAACACTACGAGCCGTTTGAAACGCCGCTGGGAACTAACCCACTGCATCCAAACGTTATCTCGAACCCGGCTGCACGTATCTTTAAAGACGACGCCGAAGCATTGGGTAAAGCCGATAAGTTCCCGTATGTCGGAACCACCTATCGTCTGACCGAGCACTTCCACTACTGGACCAAACACGCGCTGTTGAATGCGATTTTGCAGCCAGAGCAGTTTGTGGAAATCGGTGAGTCGCTGGCGAATAAACTTGGCATTGCTCAGGGCGATACCGTGAAAGTCTCCTCCAACCGTGGCTATATCAAAGCCAAAGCGGTGGTGACCAAACGTATTCGCACGCTGAAAGCGAATGGCAAAGATATCGATACCATCGGTATTCCGATTCACTGGGGCTATGAAGGTGTTGCGAAAAAAGGCTTTATTGCCAATACGTTAACGCCATTCGTTGGTGATGCGAACACGCAGACGCCGGAGTTTAAGTCCTTCCTTGTGAATGTGGAAAAGGTGTAACGGAGACGACATATGGCTTATCAATCTCAAGATATCATTCGTCGTTCCGCGACTAACGGTCTGACCCCCGCGCCTCAGGCGCGGGACTTCCAGGAAGAAGTGGCGAAACTCATCGACGTCACCACCTGTATCGGCTGTAAAGCCTGTCAGGTGGCGTGTTCAGAGTGGAACGACATTCGCGATACCGTCGGCAATAACATTGGGGTGTACGACAACCCCAATGATTTAAGCGCCAAATCGTGGACGGTGATGCGCTTCTCGGAAGTGGAGCAGAACGACAAACTGGAATGGCTGATCCGTAAAGACGGCTGTATGCACTGTTCCGATCCAGGCTGCCTGAAAGCGTGTCCGGCGGAAGGGGCAATTATTCAGTATGCCAACGGTATCGTCGACTTCCAGTCCGAGCAGTGCATTGGTTGCGGTTATTGCATTGCGGGCTGTCCGTTCGACATTCCGCGCCTCAACCCGGAAGACAACCGCGTTTATAAATGTACGCTGTGCGTTGACCGCGTGGTGGTTGGGCAAGAACCGGCCTGTGTGAAAACCTGCCCGACGGGTGCGATTCACTTCGGTACGAAAGAGTCGATGAAAACGCTGGCGAACGAGCGCGTGGCGGAGCTGAAAACCCGTGGTTACGACAATGCGGGTCTGTACGATCCGGCAGGCGTGGGTGGTACACACGTTATGTACGTGCTGCACCATGCTGACAAGCCGAATCTGTATCATGGCTTGCCGGAGAACCCGGAAATCAGCGAAACCGTGAAATTCTGGAAAGGCATCTGGAAACCGCTCGCAGCTGTTGGCTTTGCGGCTACCTTCGCGGCCAGTATCTTCCACTACGTGGGTGTCGGTCCGAACCGTGCGGATGAGGAAGAGAATAATCTGCACGAAGAGAAAGACGAGGAGCGCAAATGAAACGACGTGACACCATCGTGCGCTACACCGCGCCGGAACGTATCAACCACTGGATCACCGCCTTCTGCTTCATCCTGGCGGCGGTGAGCGGGCTGGGCTTTTTGTTCCCTTCCTTCAACTGGTTGATGCAAATCATGGGCACACCGCAGCTGGCGCGCATTCTGCACCCGTTTGTCGGCGTGGTTATGTTTGCCTCGTTCATCATCATGTTTTTCCGTTACTGGCATCACAACCTAATCAATCGGGATGATATCTTTTGGGCGAAGAATATTCGTAAGATCGTCGTCAACGAGGAAGTAGGTGACACCGGGCGTTATAACTTCGGTCAGAAATGCGTTTTCTGGGCGGCGATTATTTTCCTGGTCCTGCTGCTGGTGAGCGGTGTGATTATCTGGCGTCCTTATTTTGCGCCTGCTTTCTCAATCCCGGTGATCCGATTCGCGTTAATGCTGCATTCATTTGCCGCAGTGGCGTTAATTGTGGTTATCATGGTGCATATCTACGCCGCCCTTTGGGTGAAAGGCACGATTACCGCCATGGTGGAAGGATGGGTTACCAGCGCCTGGGCGAAGAAACATCACCCGCGCTGGTACCGTGAGGTCCGCAAGACAACGGAAAAGAAAGCTGAATGAGTATTCGCATAATCCCGCAAGATGAGCTGGGTTCGAGCGAGAAACGTACGGCGGATATGATTCCGCCGTTATTGTTCCCTCGGCTCAAGAATTTATACAACCGCCGCGCCGAGCGTCTGCGCGAGCTGGCAGAAAATAATCCGCTGGGTGATTATCTGCGCTTTGCTGCGCTTATCGCCCACGCCCAGGAAGTGGTGCTGTACGACCATCCGCTGGAGATGGATCTGACCGCGCGCATTAAAGAAGCCAGCGCACAGGGCAAGCCACCGCTGGATATTCACGTTTTGCCGCGTGATAAGCACTGGCAAAAGCTGCTGATGGCAATGATTGCTGAGCTGAAACCTGAAATGAGCGGCCCGGCGCTGGCAGTGATTGAGAATCTGGAGAAGGCATCAAGCCAGGAGCTGGAAGATATGGCCAGCGCGCTGTTCGCCTCTGATTTCTCGTCCGTCAGCAGCGATAAAGCGCCGTTTATCTGGGCTGCACTGTCACTCTACTGGGCGCAGATGGCCAATCTGATCCCGGGCAAAGCCCGCGCTGAATACGGCGAACAACGTCAATATTGCCCGGTTTGTGGTTCTATGCCGGTGTCCAGTATGGTGCAAATTGGCACCACTCAGGGTCTGCGTTACCTGCACTGCAACCTGTGTGAAACTGAATGGCACGTAGTGCGCGTAAAATGCAGCAACTGTGAACAGAGCGGCAAACTGCATTACTGGTCGCTGGATGACGAACAGGCCGCGATTAAAGCCGAAAGCTGCGATGACTGTGGCACTTACCTGAAGATTCTTTATCAGGAAAAAGAACCGAAAGTTGAAGCCGTGGCAGATGACCTCGCCTCTCTGGTACTGGATGCGCGAATGGAGCAAGAGGGCTATGCCCGTAGTTCCATCAACCCGTTCCTGTTTCCGGGTGAAGGGGAGTAATCTCTGACGTTTTCCGGGTGGCGCTGGTCGCCCGGATTACAGTTGATAGGGTGTGACGACACCATCTCTCGTATTCCGCGTTACCCATTCAAGACTGTGCTGTTAGTGCCTGTTTGGCCTCATTCTTCCCGCCAACACATCGATAAGGTTATTGGTATGTCACTGATGACAAGCGTAAGATTGCCTGATGCGCTGCGCTTATCAGGCCTACCAATAAACTGCAATATGTTGAATTTGCACGACTTTGTAGGCAGGATAAGGCGTTCACGCCGCATCCGGCATGAACAACTCGCACGTTGTCAGCAATCTGATTGATATCATTTTTTCCCATTACCATTCCTCGCGCAGCTTACGCTGGTATTCGACACCATCTTCCTCACATCCTTGCCAGATGCCAGGAACACTGGATATTGCTGTTTGCGATTGATTTACCTGGTATTGATCTACCGCTTCCCGTAATAGCTCCGCACGAGGAAGATTACACTGCACCTCAAGATCATCAAGTTGCTTAATCACCTCATTCGATAAATCGAGTAAAATTCTGCCCATATCCATACCTGCCAGAGAGTTCATAAATATCTCGCCAATATCATTTTTGAATCTATAGAGAGAAAAGTACCTTTGTCGAATGCTTAAAGAAAGTGCATTTACGTATCACTTTTATTTTTGCGAGGCGTTTTCCAGATATGATGTAACAGTTGCAATTATTAGAAGTTCAAGTAAAACAACCTTGTATTAATACCAGAATAAGGGGATCTGGTTTTTTATATTCAAGAATAAAAAATTTTTTGTCATTCCTTATGCTCCTTACACTGATCATCGACACCCACTGTCTCCCCCTTTTGCCTGCCTCCCTTTGCTTTACGCACCGGGAATTGCTGACGTTCCAAATATTGCTCTACCGCTTCGCGTAAAATTGCAGATCGTGAAACCTTACGCCAGCCCCTAAGCTTGTTCAGCCGTTTAATTGCCTCTTCTGATAAATGAAGAAAAACCGTATTCATCACCATTACCAATACCTTACATATATTACTCATTAATGTATGTGCGAAAATTACGCCGAAAAATCATTTAAAAAAAGCGGATTTTTGCATGCTGTTTTGTTTTTGCGAGACGTTTTCCAGAAATAATAAGAACGTTGCAGTTGTTTCATTTGTTAATCAAAAATGGTTTGGTTATCGCCCAGGATGAGATATGGGTGCTATAAATATATTATATTCAGGGATATTTATTTTTTGATTGGGTCTTCATTTGCATAATCTGAATGGTGTACCCGAAAAACGTCAGCATCCTAACAGCACCAGGATTTAAGGTGAAATTTAACATCCATCACAGACCGGTCAATGCTGCCGCCAACCGGTCTTTACTTGCTCGTCGTTATAATTTTGTGGGTAACAGTTCGGGAAACAAGGAATTCCTTCCGGAACACCCCGGTATCATCCGATAGCATTGACGTCAATCATCAGCGCGACGGTGAGTTTTTTTAATCGAATCATAGGATGGTAACGTTAAGCACGATTACGGGTCATAGTAAAACTCCTGAGCAGGCGGCACTATGCCGCTTTCACAGGAGTTCTGAATGCTGGTGCTTTCTGTATGGCATAACCATGCCCCTCGCGGCTAAGTGCCTGCACACTTCTCTCTTTGTATGTCATTTTTGCAATGCATTGGCCGAATTCTGGTAATTCAAATGAGTTTTACTCTTCAGACTCCCATCCCTACGGTATACGAGTTAGATTCATGAATGAAATCGACATTTTTAAAAAACGAATCTTGTAAAACATCCGTGTTGATATTACCTTGCAACCCGACATTAAATTTGTTAGAGAGATGAAGAACTCGAATATCAAAAAGGTCTTTTAACATCATTAATTCTTCAGCTGTTAATGACTCGCAACTAAAATATCCCTGTTGATCAAAAAGGTTTTCTATTTCTCTACCATCGGCGAGGCGTTTTTCAATGAGTGTTTGCAACATCGAGTTGCCAAGGACAATGGATATCGTGCGATCTTTCGCAGATTTACACCCCATCACAACGGCAACATTCGTATCCCCCTCAGGAATTTCATTTAACGCTGTTGCTAAAATGGTGGTCAAACACGCAAACGGTACTGTATTTCTTTCGTGATTTAATTTATCTACCAGTTCATTCCATTTATCAAAAACCGGCCGATATTTTGTTTGTACAGAATTACCCATGTGGTTAAATAATCCAGCCATACGATTTTTTATCATCTCGATATCCGGCGAGTCAGAAATACTTTTCGCATAATACGGGCCTGATGATGTTGCATACATTAAAGCAGCGCCCACACCTGTCACCATGATAGGTGCAACCACGGTTTTGGCAAAGGCGACGCTGCGATGGCTATGCGCTTCACAGTCTAAAGGAATATATTCCACTGGCTGCGGTAAATCCTGGCATGCCTCCCTCATCATTGCGGTATGTTTTACAAACAACGGTTTTTCATTGCCAAAAAAAACTTTCTGCTTAATTGCACTAAGAAAACGCAAATCAAAAATGATTGTTTTTGGTTTATTATTTTTGGGCACATTTCCTATTATCCCGCTAAGAACCTTCCTTGCTGCATGGAGATTTTTTTGCACAGCACATAACACAATTGACGAAGCCTTCTCTACTTCGTTATTGATTTTAATTTTAAAATCTGCATGATATACGTTGACGGGCAATGTAAGTATATCTGGACTTACATCTTTGGCTGAGTATTTATTGGTGATCGACGGCCGTGAATCCACGAGAAAACTTAGCTGCAAATTATGCTCTATATTATCAGCTGTTTTTGTGGTGTGGTTAAACATAGAGATGCCACCTCTCATTCTTTCACACATATCCTCAACTTTTTCACTTCGTTCTTGTGGCAATTTGGCTTTAACGTTAATTTGATGATTTTTACCGGTGCATTCCTTTACTACAAGAGGAACGTTATCTAAAGTGCCATATAGGCTAATAACGTCACCAGGCTTTTTATCATGTAAGTAAGTTTGATTAATACTCGAGGCATTCACAAAGAGGTCAATATTATAACTGTTTATAACTTCACCTACATCAAATGTGTAGTGCTTACTCTTGAGGCTGCCATCCTTATTTAATTGTATATCAATCAATATATCCCCTGACTTTGTCACCATATCTTTGCCATAAACCATTTGCATAGCCATTTCGAGGAGGTTTTTATCTAACTGATTGCGGGCGTTGAGTAAGCGACTACCAAATAATTTATATACTGTTCCCGTCATTGCCAGCGCTGCGCTTTCTGGTACTTTGCGTTTCCACAGTGAGGTTTCTCTATTTTTGAACAGGTCATATTCATTATTACTCGACAACCCGAGTTTCAGTTCGTTAACACAATCGCACAGTTGCTCCTCACCTTCCATTTTAAGGCAAAGTGAAAAATGATTTAATAGCGTTTGCTTCGGTGATTCATTACTCGTTAGTTGTTTTTCTAAATTAACAATAGAATAACTTTCTTGTTTAATGAGATTAATATTGGCAACCATTACAGCCTCCTTCCCACGGTTTAAGAGCAAACATGCCACATAATTATTTACAACATCCAGAAGCAGTAAATGAATGATACTGACAATGATGCCAGCCCATTATCTTTGCATAATGTTTGTTAGCTATAGATTTTAAAAATATTTATGAGAAAAGTATGGCACTAGAGGGGGTTTTGACTATCAAAAATCGCTCAAACCTGAACTAAGATGATGAATTAAGCATTATCGGCGATAATTGCCACTCGGCTCTACAAATAATATTTAAATGCTCCTGAACAGTGATGTAGCAAGACACGTATGGAGCCAACGAAGAATAAAAATTTATGGAGTTCTTATTCAATATAACCGGAATAGTCAGGGGCTGATGTAAATGACCTGAAAGAATGAGAGAGGCAGTACGCCCCTCTCCATCAGCTACTCTTCTTCGTTCCCGCCTTCTTCATACGGGCCAAATGGCTTCGCGGGCAGAACGATATACGTGCCTTCAAACACTGCACCCGGCGTCTCGTCGCCAAAGATTTCTACTTGCATCTGCACCCGTGCTTTTCGTCCGCGCGCCAGACGGTCGAGATCGCCACTTAAGGCACCGAGGTCGGCTACCGCATGGGGTTTTCCGCTAATCGGCTTGCTGTAGCGGATATGCGCATCCGCCAGAATAATCGTTCCGCCGAGGTGGCGTTCACGCAACATCAGCCAGATAAGCCCCCAACCGGTGAGCGTAGCCAGCGAGAATAAACTCCCGGCAAACAGCGTGTGGTGCGGATTCTGATTGCCGGTTTCCGGCATGGTGGTGATAAATTTTTGCCCGGTATATTGCTGAATGCGCACGCCCATTTTTTCACTAAGCGGGATGTGTTCATACCACGCCTGTTGCAACTGCGCGCACCAGTCGCCGCGATGCAGAATATCATCCAGAGTGGCGACGGGTTTAATCATCAAAAAATGACGAATCGGCGTGGTGGTTGGTGTGGTGATTTCTCCCTGATTAACGAACCCCAGCTTGGCGAAAAACTCCACCGCGTCTTCACGGGCGCTACAGGTCACGCGCTTAACGCCTTCCTGACGCGCCACCGACTCCAGAGTCATCGCCATCAGCGTTCCTAACCCTTTGTCCTGCACGTCGGGATGAACGGCCATAAAACGGATGGACGCTTCGTTATCGGCATTAATATACAGCCGCCCTACTGCCACCAGATTACCCTGCTCGTCGACGACCATCTGGTGATGCGCCATCGCATCCCACGCGTCGCGTTCCGAACCTTTTGGTTGATGCAAGGGCTTACGCAACATCTCCCAGCGAAACTGATAGTAACGCTCTAATTCTTCTTCTGTTTGTGGAACCCGAAGGTGATACATAGCGATACTCTCTCTTGTTTCCCGTGACAACCCTGGAAGCTGGCTCATACCTGCAACCAGAATGTTACGGGGCCATCATTGACCAGCGATACCTGCATATCCGCAGCGAAGCGTCCTGTTTGCGTGTTCATCTCTTGCTGACGGCAGCGTTCGACGAAATAGTCATATAACGCCTCTGCGCGATCCGGTGATGCGCCTTTGGAGAAACTTGGGCGCATCCCCCGTTCGGTATCTGCGGCGAGGGTAAACTGGGAAACCACCAGCACACTGCCGCCCGCCTGTTGCACGTTGAGATTCATCTTGCCTTCGGCATCGCTGAAGATGCGATAGCCAAGCACGCGCTCGCACAGACGGTTTGCTTTCTGTTCGTCGTCATCCTTTTCGACACCCAATAACACCAAAAGTCCCGCGCCAATTTCGCCCGTCACTTCTCCCTCCACGGTGACGCTGGCACGGGTTACGCGTTGAATTAATGCAATCATGGTTCGTCGTCTTCTTCTTGTTCAGCTGCTTGTTTTAGTTTGCGGTATTCCCCGAGAGTGACAGTAATTTCCGCACCAAGCAAGACGATACACCATGTCCAGTAGACCCAGACAAAGAGAATGGGGATCACCGCCAGCACACCGTAAATGAGCTGATATGAGGGGAACATGGTGATATAAAGCGCGAAACCTTTTTTTCCTGCTTCGAACAGGAGTGCGGCGACAAACGCACCGACAATCGCGTCGCGGTTAGGTACGCGAATGGTAGGAACAATGCTGTAGAGCAACCAAAAGGAGATCCACGACAACAACAGCGGAAAAATACGCAGCACATTGTCAATGACAGTATTGAGATCGCTTGCCCAACGCAGAGAGAGCAGATAGGAGCTGATCGCCAGACTGGCCCCTGCCAGCAGCGGCCCCAGCGTTAAAATCATCCAGTACACGGCAAACGAGTAAATTTTTGGTCGCGCTCGTTTACTGCGCCAGATGGTATTCAATGCGCTATCGATGGAGTACATCAGCAATAATGCTGTGACGATCAGCCCGCACGCCCCGACGGCGGTCATTTTGTTGGAATTGGCGACAAACTGTTCGATATATCGCTGGATAACATCGCCAGTAGCAGGCAGAAAGTTGGCAAAAATAAAGTGACGCAACTGAATGCTGACGTCCGAAAACATGGGAAACGCGGCGAAAAGCGCAAAAACAACGGCAACCAGCGGCACTAATGAGAGCAACGACACATAGGCAAGATTACCTGCCAGGGTTGTCATATTGTCCTCATCAATGCGTTGCCAGAGTAGTTTTAGCCAGGCCCATAGCGGACGGGTACGGTGCCTGGCTTTGTCCTGAATGTTTTTTAGCATAACACCTTCGCGAAATAGTCCGGGATGGTGGTTTTATCTTTCACCAGAATACTGGTAATACCTAGCTGATTTGCTCCTTCTATATTATCGGCGTTGTCATCGAAAAAGACCGTATCGCTGGCTGAAAAACCTTCCGCCTGCAAAACATGCTGGTAAATTCGTGCTTCAGGTTTGCGCATCCCCAGATCTTGCGACAGATAGATATGGTCAGCAGCATCACGAATTTCCGGGTATTCCTCCGGCCAGAAGGTGGTATGTAGGCGGTTAGTATTGGAAAGCACCACCACACGATGCCCCTGCTCACGCAGTTTATGCATGATGGCGATCACTTCCGGGCGCAGCGCGACAAACACCGCCTGCCAGCCGTGGGAAAACTGCTCATAGCTTAGCGGTAGAGCCATCTCATGACACAGCGCCTCTGCGAACGCTTCGTCGCTAATTTCCCCACGCTCATGCTGATGAAACGCCTCGCCCATGTGGAAACTCTTCTTAAGCGTAGCCAGGGGAACACGCGTTAAATCGCTCCAGGCTCCCAGCACACGGTTAAAGTCGATATCGACAATCACATTACCTAAATCAAAGATATAGAGCATTTTTGCCTCCTTTCGCGCCACAAGAAATTAACTGTAGCGGGAAAGGATGGGTTTGGCTATGTGGTCAGGTATGAAGCAAGGTCAACGGTCACAAAATTCTACGCGTCTTCCTGGGGAAGGATGATTTCAATTTGGCTGTCTTGTAAACGTGATTTTAGCGCAGCGGGCGGCAGCTCGTCGGTAAAGAGTGCAGTGACCTGTGCCACATTACCAATTTCAACCGCCGCCGAAGCATGATACTTAGTGTGATCGGCGACCAGCAGAATATTTCTCGCGTGCGCCATCATCGTTTTCACCACGTTAGCTTCGTTAACATCAAACTCCATCAACGCGCCATCGCTCTCAATCGCCCCAACACTTGTTACCAGATAATCAGCCCGAAAATCGGCCACAAAGGAAGCCGCTGAAGGGCCAATGATCCCGCTATTATGAGAGCGCAATGTACCGCCGGGCACCATCACTTCAAAGCGCGGGTTGTGGTACAGAATATGCGCCACACGCAGGCTGTTCGTGATTATCCGCAAATGATTATGGTTAAGTAACGCCCGGGCGACATGTTCGACAGTCGTACCGATGGTGATAAATATTGTCGATCCATCAGGAATATAGTCTGCCACCGCTTCGGCAATCGCTTTTTTCTCTTCAGTTTGCGAAACCTCACGCTGTTCGAACGCCGTATTAACGACGCTGGAGGCCCGACCCGCGCCACCGTGATGGCGCGTGATCAGCCCTTGCTCGCTTAATTTACGAATATCCCGGCGGACCGTCTGCGTGGAAACATCCAGCAGATTTGCCAGCTCATCAATATTCATATACCCACGCTCGGCGATCAGCATGAGGAGTTGGTCGTGCCGCGGGTTACCGGTCAGTTCGGTAAGGCTCATGAAAATTCCTCGAAAAACCATCACCCTGGCATTTTATACAAAAAGTGACAAAAAAGATCGGGTTTGATCACAGTCAGGGATCCCGGCACGCCCACCGGGACGCGTGCATTTTAACGCCGCCACACCGCTGGCAAAGCGGACGGAATCCGCTAAATCTCCACCTGTTGCCAGCGCCACCGCCAATGCGCCGTGAAAAACATCGCCCGCACCGGTAGTATCTACCACATCAACTTTGAAAGCTGGCTGATGCTGTCGCCCGCCATTCTCCAGCCAGTCACAGCCTGCACTGCCCTGAGTAACATAGACATGTCCATTTGTGAGCATTTGTGCCTGTTTTAGGGCACTCGCCATCTCTTTCACGCCCGTTAGCCGCGCCAGACCCGGTTCTGAAAAAGCTGCATGATCGCTTAACGCCACCAGCTCACTGATATCCTGCGGCGTAATATCACCGTCCAGCACGGTCATCACGCCCGCCTGCCGCGCCAGAGTGAAGGCTTTTTTCGCGCCGTCATGCCAGCGTACATCTGCCAGCACCACGTCCCACTGAGAGAAATCAATTTCCTCCAACCACTCTGCGTCAGGCAGCAGGTCCGGGCTGGGATAGTTAATGATGATTCGCTCGCCTTTGGCATCCACCATGATGGCGGATTGCGAAGATTTCGCCTGGTTATACCGCTTGGTGTAACGGGTGTTAACGCCCCAGGATTCCAGCTCTGCCAGCAGGCTGTTTCCCGTGTCGTCGTCACCGACGCGACCGATAAAATCGACCTGCGCACCCAGTCTGGCCGCCGCAACTGCTGCTGTAGCCGCTGGCCCGCCGCCAACTTCCGTATAATTTTTCGCCACGTATTTACCGCTCTCCGTCGGCAACCCTTCCACGTAATAGATGCGATCCATCACGGTAATTCCTACACAAGCAACACGAATCATGGTCATTCCTTAAGCATTTTGGGATGCGTTCATTTTAATTTCACCAATTGTTTAAAAAGTGACGGCTGTCAATTTTTTGATGATAAATTACAAATACGATCAAAAACAGACAAGCAAGGTATGTCATAAATGACAAAAAGTGACATCACTGTATTCAGGAGAGGGTTATGGCAGCAATCGCGTTTATCGGTTTAGGACAAATGGGTTCGCAAATGGCGAGCAATTTATTGCAGCAAGGGCATCAACTTTGCGTCTTCGATGTGAATGCCGAAGCCGTACAGCATCTGGTAGACAAAGGGGCGACTCCCGCTGCTAACCCAGCGCAGGCCGCTAAAGATGCCGAATTTATCATTACCATGTTGCCGAATGGCGATCTGGTGCGCAGCGTGTTGTTCGGTGAAAACGGTGTCTGTGAGAGCTTATCTTCCGATGCGCTGGTCATTGATATGTCGACCATCCACCCCCTGCAAACTGATAAATTGATTGCTGATATGCAGGTCAGAGGCTTCAGCATGATGGATGTTCCGGTTGGCCGTACTTCCGCAAATGCCATTACCGGTACTCTGCTACTGCTGGCTGGCGGCACTGCTGAACAAGTTGAACGCGCCACGCCGATCCTGATGGCGATGGGCAGCGAGTTGATCAACGCGGGCGGTCCGGGCATGGGGATCCGCGTTAAGCTTATCAACAACTACATGAGCATCGCGCTCAATGCGTTGTCGGCAGAAGCCGCCGTTTTGTGCGAAGCCCTGAATCTTCCCTTCGATGTTGCCGTCAAGGTAATGAGCGGTACTGCCGCCGGTAAAGGCCACTTCACCACTTCCTGGCCGAACAAAGTCCTCAGTGGAGATCTTTCTCCCGCCTTCATGATCGATCTTGCCCATAAGGATCTTGGCATCGCCCTCGATGTTGCCAACCAGTTGCATGTGCCGATGCCGCTGGGGGCCGCCTCACGGGAGGTTTATAGCCAGGCGCGCGCAGCGGGTCGAGGTCGCCAGGACTGGTCCGCCATTCTGGAGCAGGTCCGTGTCAGTGCCGGGATGACTGCCAAAGTAAAAATGTAACGACTGGATAAAGGAATAAATGAATGAATAAGTACACCATCAACGACATTACGCGCGCATCGGGCGGTTTTGCCATGCTGGCAGTCGATCAGCGCGAAGCCATGCGCATGATGTTTGCCGCGGCTGGCGCACCCGCTCCAGTAACCGATAGCGTTTTAACTGATTTCAAAGTTAACACCGCGAAGACGCTTTCACCTTATGCATCGGCGATTCTGGTAGATCAACAATTCTGCTACCGCCAGGTGGTTGAGCAAAACGCGATTGCCAAAAGTTGCGCCATGATTGTCGCCGCCGATGAGTTCATCCCTGGCAACGGTATTCCGGTAGATAGCGTAGTCATTGACCGCAAAATCAACCCGCTACAAATCAAACAAGACGGTGGCAAAGCCCTGAAACTACTGGTGCTGTGACGTAGTGATGAAGATGCGCAGCAACGCCTGGATATGGTGAAAGAGTTCAATGAACTGTGCCACTCACACGGTCTGGTGAGCATCATTGAGCCAGTCGTCCGCCCACCGCGTCGTGGCGATAAATTCGATCGCGAACAAGCGATCATCGATGCCGCTAAAGAGCTGGGCGACAGTGGCGCTGACCTCTACAAAGTTGAAATGCCGCTTTATGGCAAAGGTCCGCAACAAGAGCTTCTCAGTGCTTCACAACGTCTGAATGACCATATCAATATGCCGTGGGTGATCCTCTCATCCGGCGTCGACGAAAAACTGTTCCCGCGTGCCGTACGCGTGGCAATGACAGCGGGTGCATCGGGCTTCCTGGCTGGTCGTGCCGTCTGGGCATCGGTTGTCGGTTTACCGGACAACGAGCTGATGCTGCGTGACGTTTGCGCACCGAAATTACAACAACTTGGCGATATCGTCGACGAAATGATGGCTAAACGCCGTTAAGATGAGGATACAAAAATGAAATGGTTTAACACCTTAAGTCACAACCGTTGGCTGGAACAGGAAACCGATCGCATCTTTGATTTTGGTAAAAATTCCGTAGTACCGACTGGCTTTGGCTGGTTAGGCAATAAAGGGCAAATCAAAGAAGAGATGGGCACCCATCTGTGGATCACCGCCCGTATGTTGCACGTGTATTCCGTTGCTGCGGCGATGGGTCGACCTGGCGCTTACTCGTTGGTTGATCATGGTATCAAAGCCATGAACGGCGCACTGCGCGATAAAAAATATGGCGGCTGGTATGCCTGTGTCAATGACGAGGGCGTGGTGGATGCCTCCAAACAGGGCTATCAACATTTCTTTGCCCTGCTGGGTGCTGCCAGTGCCGTCACAACGGGTCACCCGGAAGCGCGTAAGCTGCTCGATTACACCATTGAAATTATCGAGAAATACTTCTGGAGCGAAGAAGAGCAGATGTGCCTGGAATCCTGGGACGAAGCCTTCAGCAAAACCGAAGAGTACCGCGGCGGCAATGCCAATATGCACGCGGTGGAAGCTTTCTTGATTGTTTATGACGTAACGCATGACAAAAAATGGCTGGATCGCGCGATTCGCGTGGCTTCCGTCATTATCCACGACGTCGCCAGAAATAATCATTATCGCGTTAACGAGCACTTCGATACCCAGTGGAATCCGCTGCCGGATTACAACAAAGATAACCCGGCGCACCGCTTCCGCGCATTCGGAGGCACGCCGGGCCACTGGATCGAATGGGGCCGTTTAATGCTGCATATCCACGCTGCCCTGGAAGCCCGTTGCGAACAGCCTCCGGCCTGGTTGCTAGAAGATGCCAAAGGTCTGTTCAACGCCACCGTGCGCGATGCCTGGGCGCCCGATGGTGCCGACGGGATTGTTTATACCGTTGACTGGGAAGGCAAACCGGTGGTCCGCGAACGTGTGCGTTGGCCTATCGTCGAAGCGATGGGTACGGCTTACGCGCTCTACACCGTTACCGGCGATCGCCAGTACGAAACCTGGTATCAGACATGGTGGGACTACTGCATTAAGTACCTGATGGACTATGAAAATGGTTCCTGGTGGCAGGAGCTGGATGCGGACAATAAGGTCACCACCAAAGTCTGGGACGGTAAACAGGATATTTATCACCTGCTGCATTGCCTGGTGATCCCGCGTATCCCGTTAGCGCCAGGCCTGGCTCCGGCAGTTGCCGCAGGCCTGCTGGACGTTAACGCGAAATAACTGAGCTGAAATAACGGCATATCAGGCTACATGCCGGGTATGTCGTTATTCAATAAAGGTGCCTCGTATGCAAATCACCAACATGCATTGCAGTGGACAAACCGTTTCACTTGCCGCGGGGGATTATCACGCGACTATCGTGACGGTTGGTGCTGGTCTGGCTGAATTAACTTTTCAGGGTTGTCATTTAGTCATCCCGCACAAACCCGAAGAGATGCCGCTGGCGCATCTGGGTAAAGTGCTTATTCCGTGGCCGAACCGGATCGCCAACGGCTGTTACCGCTATCGGGGACAGGAATATCAGTTACCCATTAATGAACATAGTTCAAAAGCCGCTATTCACGGGCTGCTTGCCTGGCGAGACTGGCAAATTAGCGAATTAACCGCCACCAGCGTTACCCTGACAGCTTTTCTACCGCCCAGTTACGGCTATCCGTTTATGCTGGCTTCGCAGGTTGTTTATTCGCTCAATGCTCGCACGGGCCTTTCCGTTGAGATCGCAAGCCAGAATATTGGTACTGTGACCGCACCTTATGGTGTGGGTATTCATCCTTATTTAACCTGCAACTTAACATCTGTTGATGACTATCTTTTCCAGCTTCCGGCAGAACAGGTTTATGCCGTCGATGAGCACGCAAATCCGACAACGCTTCACCACGTTGATGAGCTGAATTTAAATTTCACGCGGGCGACAAAAATAGCCGCGACAAAAATAGACCATACCTTTAAAACCGCTAATGATCTGTGGGAAATGACCATTACCCATCCACAGCAGGCACTTTCGGTGAGTCTTTGTTCCGATCAACCCTGGGTGCAGGTTTATAGCGGCGAAAAATTACAGCGTCAGGGACTGGCAATTGAACCTATGAGTTGCCCGCCTAACGCCTTTAATTCCGGCACCGATTTATTATTACTGGAACCAGGAAAAACGCATCGCCTGTTTTTTAATATTCACGGGCAGCACAATTAATTTCATTAAGAAAAAAACGAGATCATTGTTTAGGGTTGTATTTACACAACAGGAAATATTATGGACTTTTTTACGTTATTTTCGCCAGATGGGGCCATGCTGGAAACAAACGTGGTATGTATCGTTATCGCGTTGATGTTTCTTTATACCTTTGTGGGGATATGCGCGGGATTTGGTGGCGGTTTAACCACCATGCCACTCGTCACGTTAATGCTCCCCGTAAAAATGGCAACACCACTTTCGGTAATTGTCGGCACCGCAACCGCCTTGTACGCCACCTGGCTATCACGCAAAGAAACGGATTGGCGCTCGGCAATGGTGCTGATTATTTTCTCATTTTTGGGAATACCCGTCGGTTTATATGCGCTGTCGTATTTACCCGACCATTTTATGAAAGTGGGCTTAGGTGGATTTCTTATCCTCTACTCCTTTTACAGCATGTTTATTCCTCGCTTGCCGATTTATGACCGTAACTGGATCGCCGCACCTATCGGCGCAGTAGCTGGCGCATTAGGCGCGGCGTTCTCAACCAACGGGCCGCCGATGGTTATCTACGGGATGCTACGTAACTTAGGTCCGGCGGCATTTCGCGGCACACTGAACGCCTTCTTCACCGCAAACAACATCGCGGTGATCGGCGGGCTGGCGACCAGCGGAATTTTGACTGTTTCTATCTTTAAACTGGTGCTGTTTTGTATTCCCACCATGATCCTCGGTTCACTGATTGGACAATATGTGCATAAACGCATTTCGGTCAAAGTGTTTCGTGTGATGGTCTTTTTATTGTTGATTGCCTCCGGTTCTATGTTGATAAAAGGTGCGTTGGGAATTCCCGCTGCTGCCGCACTTCTGCCTCCGTTTACCTTGTTAGTTATACTGCAACTGGCATTTGGTAAAAAAGTGGCGGCAATCCGCCGGGCTGAAGAAAGTAAATAATCATTATGCGGGTTTTAATTTATACCTTCACACATTCTTTAATTAATGAAACCTGTAATAACAGGATGGCATGAAATATTAGTTTTATACTCTATGGAGATTATTTATGGATACGCCACGCCCACAGTTATTAGATTTTCAATTTCATCAGAATAACGACAGTTTTACTCTACGTTTTCAAGACCGTCTTATTTTAATCCATAGCAAAGATAATCCTTGCTTATCGATTGGCTCAGGTATAGCGGATATCGATATGTTCCGCGGTAATTTCAGCATTAAAGATAAATTGCAGGAGAAAATTGCGCTGACCGACGCCATCGTCAGCCAGTCACCGGATGGCTGGTTAATCCATTTCTGCCGTGGTTCTGACATTAGCGCCACGCTGCATATCTCTACTGACGAACAAGGCCGTTTAGTGCTGAAACTGCAAAACGATGATCGTCACCATAACCGCATCTGGCTGCGTCTCGCCGCACAACCAGAGGACCATATCTACGGCTGCGGCGAACAATCCTCCTACTTTGATCTGCGCGGCAAACCGTTCCCGCTATGGACCAGTGAACAAGGCGTTGGTCGCAACAAACAAACCTATGTCACCTGGCAGGCCGACTGCAAAGAGAACGCGGGCGGCGACTATTACTGGACTTTCTTCCCGCAGCCTACTTTTGTCAGCACGCAGAAGTATTACTGCCATGTCGATAACAGCTGCTATATGAACTTCGACTTCAGTGCTCCGGAATACCATGAACTGGCATTGTGGGAAGACAATGCCACCCTGCGTTTTGAATGTGCGGACACATACATCTCCCTGTTGGAAAAATTAACCGCCCTGCTGGGACGTCAGCCAGAACTGCCCGACTGGATTTATGACGGGGTAACGCTAGGTATTCAGGGCGGGACAGATGTATGCCAGAAGAAACTGGACACCATGCGTAACGCGGGCGTGAAGGTCAACGGCATCTGGGCGCAGGACTGGTCCGGGATCCGTATGACCTCTTTTGGCAAACGTGTGATGTGGAACTGGAAGTGGAACAGTGAAAACTACCCACAGTTAGATTCCCGCATCAAGCAATGGAAAGAAGAAGGCGTGCAGTTCCTCGCCTACATCAACCCGTATGTTGCCAGCGATAAAGATCTCTGCGAAGAAGCGGCGCAACATGGCTATCTGGCAAAAGATGCCTCTGGCGGTGACTATCTGGTGGAATTTGGGGAGTTTTACGGCGGCGTTGTCGATTTGACCAATCCTGAAGCCTATTCCTGGTTTAAAGAGGTCATCAAGAAAAACATGATCGAATTGGGCTGCGGCGGCTGGATGGCAGATTTTGGCGAATATTTGCCGACCGATACGTATCTGCATAACGGCGTTAGCGCCGAAATTATGCATAACGCCTGGCCCGCACTGTGGGCGAAATGTAACTACGAAGCCCTTGAAGAAACGGGCAAGCTTGGCGAGATCCTTTTCTTTATGCGCGCCGGTTCTACCGGTAGCCAGAAATACTCCACCATGATGTGGGCGGGCGACCAGAACGTCGACTGGAGTCTGGACGATGGCCTGGCGTCGGTTGTTCCGGCGGCGCTCTCGCTGGCGATGACCGGGCATGGCCTGCATCACAGTGACATTGGCGGTTACACCACCCTGTTTGAGATGAAGCGCAGCAAAGAGCTGCTGCTGCGCTGGTGCGATTTCAGCGCCTTCACGCCGATGATGCGCACCCACGAAGGTAACCGTCCTGGCGACAACTGGCAGTTTGACGGCGACGCGGAAACCATCGCCCATTTTGCCCGTATGACCACCGTCTTCACCACCCTGAAACCTTACCTCAAAGACGCCGTCGCGCAGAACGCGAAGTCCGGTCTGCCCGTTATGCGCCCGCTGTTCCTGCATTACGAAGACGATGCACACACCTACACCCTGAAATATCAGTACCTGCTGGGCCGCGACATTCTGGTCGCTCCGGTGCACGAGCAAGGTCGCAGCGACTGGACGCTCTATCTGCCAGAGGATAACTGGGTCCACACCTGGAGCGGAGAAACCTTCCACGGCGGAGAAGTCACCGTTGAAGCGCCCATCGGCAAACCGCCGGTCTTTTATCGCGCCGACAGCGAATGGGCTGCACTGTTCGCCTCGTTAAAAAGCATCTAATCACGTCCGCCCGTGGGGAAACTCACGGGCACAGGGAGAACAACGATGAGTCACATCACAACGGAAGATCCGGCTACTTTACGCCTGCCCTTTAAAGAGAAACTCTCTTACGGTATCGGCGATCTGGCCTCTAACATCCTGCTGGATATCGGCACGCTTTATCTTTTGAAGTTTTATACCGACGTTCTGGGGCTGCCCGGTACCTATGGCGGCATTATCTTTTTGATTTCGAAGTTCTTTACTGCGTTTACCGATATGGGTACCGGCATCATGCTCGATTCCCGACGCAAGATCGGTCCAAAAGGTAAGTTCCGTCCTTTTATTCTGTATGCGTCATTCCCGGTCACCTTACTGGCGATCGCCAACTTTGTCGGCACACCGTTTGATGTCACCGGTAAAACGGTGATGGCCACTATCCTGTTTATGCTCTACGGGCTGTTTTTCAGCATGATGAACTGCTCTTATGGCGCAATGGTCCCCGCTATTACCAAAAACCCCAACGAACGCGCATCACTGGCGGCATGGCGTCAGGGTGGCGCTACATTGGGCCTGCTGCTTTGTACGGTGGGATTCGTGCCGGTTATGAATCTTATCGAGGGTAATCAGCAACTTGGCTATATCTTCGCCGCCACGCTGTTTTCACTGTTCGGCCTGCTGTTTATGTGGATCTGCTATTCGGGCGTGAAAGAGCGTTATGTCGAAACGCAACCTGCAAATCCGGCGCAAAAGCCAGGCTTGTTGCAGTCTTTCCGCGCAATTGCCGGTAACCGCCCGCTGTTCATTTTGTGCATTGCTAACCTCTGTACCTTAGGGGCATTTAACGTCAAGCTCGCCATTCAGGTCTATTACACCCAGTACGTGCTTAACGATCCCATCCTGTTGTCATATATGGGATTTTTCAGCATGGGCTGTATTTTCATCGGCGTGTTCCTGATGCCTGGTGCAGTCAGACGTTTTGGTAAGAAGAAGGTCTATATCGGCGGCCTGCTGATTTGGGTGCTGGGCGATCTGCTCAACTATTTCTTCGGCGGCGGCTCGGTCAGTTTTGTGGCGTTCTCCTGCCTGGCATTCTTCGGCTCGGCGTTTGTTAACAGCCTGAACTGGGCACTGGTTTCCGACACCGTCGAGTACGGCGAGTGGCGCACCGGCGTTCGTTCGGAAGGTACGGTCTACACCGGCTTCACCTTCTTTCGCAAAGTATCTCAGGCGCTGGCAGGTTTCTTCCCAGGCTGGATGCTGACGCAAATCGGCTATGTGCCAAACGTGGCGCAGGCTGACCATACCATCGAAGGTTTACGCCAGCTGATCTTCATCTACCCAAGCGCACTGGCGGTAGTCACCATTGTTACGATGGGTTGCTTCTACAGTCTGAACGAGAAAATGTACGTCCGCATTGTTGAAGAAATAGAAGCCCGTAAACGCACGGCATAAATAATAAACAACGCCCTGCGGGGCGTTATAAGGAGTGATTATGTCTGACCATAATCCACTGACATTAAAACTGAATCTGCGGGAAAAAATCGCTTATGGCATGGGCGACGTCGGTTCGAATTTAATGCTTAGCATCGGCACTCTGTATCTCCTCAAATTTTATACCGATGAATTAGGGATGCCTGCTTACTATGGCGGGATTATCTTTCTGGTGGCAAAATTCTTTACCGCGTTTACCGATATGCTCACCGGATTTTTACTCGACTCGCGGAAAAATATTGGGCCTAAAGGCAAATTTCGTCCCTTTATTTTATATGCAGCGGTTCCGGCGGCGTTAATTGCAACGCTCCAGTTTATCGCCACCACTTTTAGTTTGCCGATTAAAACGACGATTGCCACCGCGCTGTTTATGATGTTTGGACTTTCATACAGTCTGATGAACTGCTCGTATGGCGCGATGATCCCAGCAATTACCAAAAACCCCAATGAGCGCGCGCAGCTTGCGGCTTACCGCCAGGGTGGTGCAACCATAGGGCTATTGATTTGTACCGTAGCATTTATTCCACTGCAGTCGCTTTTTTCTGACTCCACTGTCGGTTATGCCTGCGCGGCACTGATGTTCTCCATTGGTGGCTTTATTTTTATGATGCTGTGCTACAGAGGCGTCAAAGAGCATTATGTGGACACGACGCCAACCGGACATAAAGCCAGTATTCTCAAATCTTTTTGCGCGATATTTCGTAATCCGCCATTGCTGGTTTTATGCATTGCTAACCTGTGTACCCTGGCGGCATTTAATATCAAACTGGCAATTCAGGTCTATTACACCCAGTATGTGCTGAATGATATTAATTTATTGTCGTGGATGGGATTCTTCAGTATGGGATGCATCCTCATCGGCGTATTGCTGGTGCCATTAACTGTAAAATGTTTTGGTAAAAAACAGGTTTATTTAGCTGGCATGGTGCTGTGGGCGGTGGGGGATATCCTGAATTATTTCTGGGGCAGTAACTCTTTCACTTTCGTCATGTTCTCTTGTGTCGCCTTTTTTGGTACGGCCTTTGTGAACAGCCTGAACTGGGCGTTAGTTCCTGACACCGTAGATTACGGTGAATGGAAAACCGGTATTCGTGCCGAAGGTTCTGTTTATACTGGTTATACCTTCTTTCGTAAAATTTCTGCCGCACTTGCTGGCTTCTTGCCAGGCATTATGCTGACGCAAATCGGTTATGTTCCCAACATCGCGCAAAGCGATGCAACATTACAGGGTTTGCGTCAGCTCATTTTTATTTGGCCTTGTGCGCTGGCGATAATTGCTGCATTGACGATGGGATTCTTTTACACGCTCAATGAAAAACGTTTTGCGTTAATTATTGAGGACATCAACCAACGTAAAAATAAAGAGATTGAGACAAAAGAAAAAACTGCTTCCGTAACGTTATAAATGTCAATAGCCGCTATTTCCATCCTGATGGGTGGCGGCCCCCCTACGTTAAAAAAATGGACTTATTATGAAAAAGATTAATGCAATAATTTTATTATCTTCTCTGACCTCTGCCTCGGTATTTGCTGGCGCATACGTCGAAAACAGGGAGGCATATAATCTCGCCTCCGATCAGGGCGAGGTTATGCTACGTGTGGGTTATAACTTCGATATGGGCGCGGGTATCATGTTAACCAATACCTACAACTTTCAGCGCGAAGATGAACTAAAACATGGATATAACGAAATTGAAGGCTGGTATCCGTTATTTAAACCAACCGATAAATTAACCATCCAGCCCGGTGGATTAATTAATGATAAGAGCGCCGGTTCCGGTGGTGCAGTATATCTGGACGTCAACTATAAATTTGTACCATGGTTTAATCTGACAGTGCGAAATCGCTATAACCATAATAACTACAGTTCAACAGATTTGAACGGGGAGCTGGATAATAATGACACCTATGAAATTGGTACCTACTGGAATTTCAAAATCACCGATAAATTCTCCTATACATTTGAGCCACATTATTTTATACGCGTAAATGACTTTAATAGCAGCAATGGAAAAGATCATCATTGGGAAATCACTAATACCTTCCGTTACCGTATTAATGAACACTGGCTGCCTTATTTCGAATTACGCTGGTTAGACCGCAACGTCGAGCCGTATCACCGCGAGCAAAACCAGATTCGTATCGGAACGAAGTATTTCTTCTGATGTGAAAATGTAAAAAGTCGCTGATATGGACTGCCCCCCATAAAGTTGGACAGTTCAGGTTAAGCGGCTTTTTACACAGATATTCACAATATAAATAACTCCCCATAATTATATAACCACGTTGATTATAAAATATTCCTCGTCCTCTCTATCAAAGTCATTGACTACCAGGTAAGATCTTTTCCACCGCAACACTCACAAGGAATGAGAAAATGGAAAAGAAATTTTTTATGGATTGGGATAATGAAATCCCGCAAGAAGAGTTTATTAACAATATTTTAGCCGATGAAGACCTGCCTAAAATCCGCTCTCTGATTATTGGTCGTTGGGGGAGTGCTGGGATGAGGAAAGTTGCCAACCAATAATCGACATGTTTGTTGAACATGCCGAACGCTTTGCTCATCTCGAATCCCTATTTATCGGCGATATGGAAAGCGAAGAGTGTGAAATTTCGTGGATAAAACAAGGGGATTATTCTCGTCTGTATGCTGCGCTGCCGAACCTCAAAAAGCTGACAATTAAAGGTACTCAGGGCCTGGAACTGGGAGAAATCGCCCATGACAAACTGGAGCATCTGGAAATTATCTCTGGCGGTACGCCGTGTGACGTGTTCGCCTCATTGCAAAATGCCCAACTGCCTGCGTTAAAAACACTTATCGTTTATATTGGCGTTGAGAATTATGGTTTTGATGCATCGCTGGATATCGTAATGAAGCTGGCGTCGAAATCCCTCTTCCCGAGCCTGACGCATCTTGGCCTGGTGAACAGCGAAGAGCAAAACGAAATCGTCCGCCGCGTGCTGGAAAGCGACATTCTGCCGCAACTGGAAGTGCTGGCACTCTCCTGCGGTACGCTTACCGACGAAGGTGCAGAGCATCTTCTCAAACATGCCGATCGCCTTAGCCATCTGAAACTGCTGGATTTGTACCATCATTACCTGACAGAAGAGATGCAGAAAAAACTGCAAAAAACACTGACATGTACTCTCGAATTATCAGAAGCGCTAACGCCTGAAGTCTATGATGACGAAATTTATATGCATGCGATGTATACCGAATAAATGACATTTATTGGGAGAGAGTCATCTCTCCCATTATTTATCACAGAAAAGGAATTCTTCGTGATTACGCTAATTGGTCATCCTGAAAGCAAACGCACATTTTATTTTTGCCAGGCAGCGTCACGCTTACAGGAACATATCAACGTAGTGAGCTATGATCAAGCACTTACCCTGCTCTTAAATAAAGGCATGGTAAAAATCGATCCCCCCTTACATCAGGAAACAGATATTCGCTTAATTAATACGGTTAGCCAAAACTATATTACTTTTTTACAAAAAATGGCTACCAGAAGGGAGATCCGTTTTATTAACTCACCAGAAGGTATTATTCATCTTCTGGATAAACGCCACTGTAAGCAACGATTAGTCGAACACGCGATCCCGACACCGCCAATATTAGCGGATGATATCCGTAGCTACGATCAACTGATCGCCTGTATGCGCAGCGAAAAGGTTTATCGCGTGTTTATTAAGCCGAATTTCGGATCAGGGGCCGCCGGGGTGCTGGCTTTGAGTCTACATCCCGGCGATAACCGTCAGGTGCTTTATTGCGCCATCCAGGTTGCAGGTGACAGGCTGGTGAACAGTAAACATATTATCCGCTATGAAAACAGCGGTGATATTACGTTGATTGTGAATGCTATTTTACAACAAGACAATATTATCGAACGCTGGCTGGCAAAAGCCAGAGTGGGCAATAAAAGCTACGATTTACGCATCGTGTACGTTAATGGTGAAATCGTCTGGCGGGTTGTCAGAACATCATCACAGCCGATCACCAATTTACATTTACAAAATGAAGCTATCCGTTTTGCCGATCTTAATTTACCCGTAGAAAAAGTAGCTGAAATTGATACGCTTTGTCTCAACGCCATGACCCTCTATCCGGACGTACACATTGCCGGGCTTGACGTATTACTCACGCAAAATTTAACACCCTATATTATCGAAATTAACGGCCAGGGCGATCTTATTTATCAGGACACCTGCGAAAAAAACAAAATTTATCAACGCCAGATTCAGGTAATGAGAGAACATCATGTATAACGTAACAGACGAAGTACCGGAAAATACCCGCACGGCAATCCATTCCTGCGATGGCGAAATCAATCTGAATGATTTAATTGCCAGGGAAGCCAATATCCTGTTTGTGGTGCTTGATTCCCTGCGTTTTGATATTGCGTTTCAGGAACAAGAGGCGGGAAATACACCAAATATTAACCGCTATGGTCGCTGGATAAAGTGTGAAGCCGCTGGCAATTTTACCTGGCCTTCGCATCATTCGATGTTCTCTGGTTTTATGCCTAAGCCGCTGGAAGCTGCACCTGGTCATTCAATGCTCTTTTTCCCGAAAGATATTGGTTTAGGTCGTTTAGGGCCAAAAAATGCGTTCGCGTTCAGCGAAGAGACGTGGATTAAAGGGCTGGAAAACAAAGGTTACCGCACTATCTGCGTGGGTGGCGTCTCCTTTTTTAATAACCGCTCAGGGATGGGAAAAGTGTTCCCGGCGATGTTTAAAGAGAGTTACTGGTATCCTAATTTCTCCTGCACGGTGAAAGAGAGCATGGATAATCAGCTCACCTTAATTAACAAAAAGGTGAACGCTGAACAGCCGCTGATGATGTATATCAATATCGACACCATTCATTATCCGAATCATTTTTATATTGAAAATGCCAAACCTGGCGATACGGTAGAAACTCACGCCGCTGCCCTGCATTATATTGATGCCAGAATCGAAAAACTTTTCGATATCTTTCGGCAAACCGGGCGGGAGACGTTAGTTATTCTCTGTTCCGATCATGGCACCTGCTACGGGGAAGACGGTAAATATTTCCACAGTTTTAACCATCCGATTGTGAATACCGTACCCTATTTTCACTTTGTGTTAGACGGCAAAGACCATGAATAATGAATCGATTTATCAGCAATATATGTACAGTTACCCGCATAAGACCGCTTATCGGGAATTAAACAATATTGCTTTTGCGGATGTGAAATCGCGTATTTACGAGCATAAAACACATCTCTATATTCATATGCCTTTTTGCCAGAGCCGCTGCGGGTTTTGTAATCTCTTTACCTGCACGGGGGCAGACAATGCCTTTATCGACAACTACATAGAAGCAATTATTATCCAGGCCCGGCAAATGCAACTTGCGCCTGTAGACTGGGCCAGTTTTACCATTGGCGGCGGTACGCCACTACTGCTTAATACCGGGCAACTGTCACGGTTGTTTCGCGGGGTGTTTGACGAATTACAGGTCGATGCGCAGATTTTTAAGGCAATTGAAACATCGCCTTCCGATACCACCGCCGAAAAGGTCGCGTTATTGCGCCAGCTTGCGGTAAACCGCGTCAGTATTGGCATTCAGAGTTTTAACGATCTGGAACTTGCCACATTACACCGCCGCCATAGTGCGGAAAATGCCCATCGGGCGCTGGAGCTACTGCGCAGGGGTAATTTCCCGATAATCAATATTGATATTATTTACGGTATTCCTGGTCAAACAGCCGCAAGTTTAATGGCGTCGCTTAATCAAGCATTAGATTATCAGCCTGACGAACTGTTTCTGTGCCCGCTATATAACATGCCGCGTCAGCCGGATATGTATAGCCTCTATATTGAAGCCCGCGATCGCTTATTGCATGAAGGTTATACGCAAACGTCAATGCGCCGTTTTGTGCGGGTGAATAATGATTCGGCGGCTGAAAGTTGTGGCTTTGAAAATTCGCTGGCGCTTGGCGCGGGCGGGCGCAGTTATCTTGGCAATTTACATTACTGCACGCCGTGGTCGCAAAACCAGCCCGCATCGCGGCAAATTGTCACGGATTTTATCGCCCGGCCAGATAAGACCCAGATTCACCACGGCTATGTACTTTCACAAGCAGAAATGAAGCGGCGTTTTATTATCAAGAATCTCTTTTTCTATAAGGGGCTTTCGTTACGGGATTATCAGCACCAGTTCTTCTCTGAGGTATTAAGCGATTTTCCCCTGCTGGGCGATTTCATCAAACAAGATTACTGCCACCAGCAGGATAATCGTATTCTGCTCACCGCGCAGGGTTTAGCGCTTTCGGACCAGCTTGGCCCGCTGTTTATCTCCCCGGAAGTTCGCAGGCTGGAGACGCATAAACGATGACGCTCAAGCAGATCCAGACGCTGATTTATCGCGGCGAGATAAAGTCGTGTAATTATCGCTGTGGTTATTGCCCTTTTCATAAACAAGACCGCAATGATAAACAGCAGGATGAAGTGGCATTATGGCGCATGGTTGAACATTTACCGGCGCTGGGTTCACCATTAAATGTATTTATTACGCCCTACGGCGAAGCATTGCGTTATCGTTATTATATGGCGGCGATGGCGGAAATCAGCCGCTATTCCCATGTGCAGGCGGTGGGTATTCAGACCAACGCCTCTTTTAATTTATCCACCTTAGTCGCGACTTTTCAGCACTCTCAGGGCGATTTAGCAAAGCTGCGGCTGTGGTGTTCGTTTCATCCTTCCCAGGCAAGTAAAGAAGTTTTCCTTAAACAGTTACTGGCAATTAAGGACACGGGGATTACCTGTTCTGTGGGGGCCGTCGCCAGCGTAGCCGACTATGACGAATTACAGTGGTTACGCGCGCATCTTCCTCCCGATATCTATTTCTGGCTAAACGCCAATGAGCGCGATAAAAGGCCCACCAGCGACGAAAGAAATAGCCAGTTTCAGTTGCTGGACCCGCTTTATTATCTGGAAACCAGCCTCTGGCCTGCCAATGTCGAGTTTTGTCTGGGCGGCAAAAAGAGCGTGTTTATGAATGCTGATGGCGATCTCTTCGCCTGTAATATCAGCAAAATTAAGATTGGCAATTTATATCAACAGCAACTTTCATCTCCGTCTTGTATGTCCAGGCACTGTCACTGTTATCTGGCTTATCACCTGCGTGAGGATATTCCGGCCCTCTCACAATTTGATGCTGAACGCTGCTTTCGGATCTTCTCGTTATGATCTGGCGGTTAATCGCGCTCGATTTAGACGGCACATTGCTGAACAGCAAGAAGATGATTTCCCCTGCGTCTGTTTCGGCACTGCAAAGCGCACAACAGGCAGGTGTGAAAATTATCCTCGCCACCGGACGTTCGCACAGCGAAGCCCTGCCTTATTACCAACAATTGCAGTTAACCGAGCCGATGATTTGCTGTAACGGCAGCTATCTTTATCATCCGCGCCAGCGGCAAATATTGCGTCCGCTGGCGCTTGATATCCACAAGGTGGAAAGGCTACGACTCTGGTTTTCACAACAAATATTGCAGCCAAATATTTATACGTACGATGATTTTGTTTTGCAGATTAGCCTGATACACCGCAAGGCTTCGTTATTGCGCCAGACAGAGGAATTTGCCCGACAAGAATTATCGCTGGCCTGTAGCTGGTCCTGGCATCATCAACTGGATATTACACAGGTGGGGTGTGAGAAAGGCAAAAGTCTGGCCTGGTATGCCCGACAGCAAAATATCGTGCTGGATGAAATCATCGCCTTTGGCGATAACGATAATGATGCGGGGATGCTGCGGATGGTAGGCAAAGGGATTGCGATGGGCAATGGCAGTTCGCTGGCAAAAGTCAGTGCTGACCGCGTTATTGGTCACAACAACACAGATGCTATTGCGGATTTTCTTGATGCGCAGGGTTTCAGATGACGCCTGATGCGATGCTGACGCATCTTATCAGGCCTACAAAAGCAAAAAACCTGCCATCGCTGGCAGGTTTTTTATGACTAAAAAACGAAATTAATCGTCTTTCGGTGCGCGGTTGGCGCGACGACGATCGTTTTCCGTCAGGTGACGTTTACGAATACGGATAGAGGTCGGAGTCACTTCTACCAGTTCGTCATCATCGATGAACTCCAGCGCTTGTTCCAGCGTCATGCGGATAGGCGGAACCAGAACAACGGCTTCGTCAGTACCGGAAGCACGCATGTTGGTCAGTTTCTTACCGGTCAGACAGTTTACAGTCAGGTCGTTAGAACGGCTGTGAATACCGATAATCTGACCTTCGTAAACTTCTGCACCGTGACCGAGGAACAGCTTACCGCGATCCTGCAGACCGAACAGCGCGAACGCGACCGCTTTACCCTGACCGTTAGAGATCAGTACGCCGTTCTGACGCTGACCCACTTCACCCGGACGCACGTCGTCGTAGTGGCTGAAGGTGGAGTACAACAGACCCGTACCAGAGGTCATGGTCATGAACTCAGAACGGAAGCCAATCAGACCACGGCTTGGGATCACGTAGTCGAGACGTACGCGGCCTTTACCGTCTGGATTCATGTTTTTCAGGTCGCCTTTACGTTCGCCCAGCGCCTGCATCACAGAACCCTGATGCTGTTCTTCAACGTCCAGCGTCACGTTTTCATACGGCTCTTGTTTACGACCGTCGATTTCACGGAAGATAACTTTCGGACGGGATACCGCCAGTTCGAAACCTTCACGACGCATGTTTTCGATCAGAACAGACAGGTGCAGTTCGCCACGACCAGAAACGCGGAACGCATCGGCGTCTTCAGTTTCTTCTACGCGCAGCGCAACGTTGTGTACCAGTTCTTTGTTCAGACGATCCAGAATCTGACGAGACGTTACGAACTTACCTTCTTTACCGCAGAACGGCGAGGTGTTAACGCAGAAGAACATAGAAACGGTCGGCTCATCAACGGAGAGTGCCGGCAGCGCTTCAACGTTTTGCGTGTCGCAAACGGTGTCAGAAATGTTCAGTTCGCCCAGGCCCGTGATCGCCACGATATCGCCAGCTTCCGCCAGATCGGTTTCGATACGTTCCAGACCGAGGTGGCCCAGCACTTTACCGACTTTCGCGTTGCGGGTTTTGCCTTCGCTATCGATGATAGTAACTTGCTGGTTCGGCTTCACTTTACCGCGCTTGATGCGGCCAATGCCGATAACGCCAACATAGCTGTTGTAATCGAGCTGAGAAATCTGCATCTGGAACGGACCGTCAAGGTCAACGTCCGGCGCAGGAACGTGGTCAACAATTGCCTGATACAGCGGGGTCATGTCTTCCGCCATATCTTCGTGGTCCAGACCGGCGATACCGTTCAGCGCAGAAGCGTAAACGATCGGGAAGTCCAGCTGCTCGTCGGTCGCGTCGAGGTTAACGAACAGGTCGAATACCTGATCCACAACCCAGTCAGGACGCGCGCCAGGGCGGTCAACTTTGTTGATAACAACAATTGGCTTCAGGCCGTAAGCAAACGCTTTTTTGGTTACGAAGCGCGTTTGCGGCATCGGGCCGTCAAATGCGTCAACCACCAGCAGCACTGAGTCTACCATGGACATTACACGTTCAACTTCACCACCGAAGTCGGCGTGCCCCGGGGTATCAACGATGTTGATACGGTAATCATTCCATTTGATAGCGGTGTTTTTCGCGAGGATGGTAATCCCACGCTCTTTCTCCAAATCGTTGGAGTCCATCACGCGCTCTTGGGTTTCGGCACGAGAGTCGAACGTACCGGATTGTTGGAGCAGCTTGTCTACCAGGGTGGTTTTACCATGGTCTACGTGCGCGATGATGGCGATATTACGCAATTTTTCGATCACAACTTTGCCTCAGGCATTAGAAATAGCGCGTTATTGTACACGGATTAATCGCACTACAAAACAGGATCACAAACATCCTCCGCAAACAAGTATTGCAGAGTCCCTTTGTGATCGCTTTCACGGAGCATAAAAAGGGTTATCCAAAGGTCATTGCACCAATATGGTGCTTAATGTTTCCATTGAAGCACTATATTGGTGCAATATTCACATCGTGGTGCAGCCCTTTTGCACGATGGTGCGCATGATAACGCCTTTTAGGGGCAATTTAAAAGTTGGCACAGTTTTCGCTTTATCTTTTTTACGGCGACACGGCCAAAATAATTGCAGATTTCGTTACCACGACGACCATGACCAATCCAGGAGAGTTAAAGTATGTCCGCTGAACACGTACTGACGATGCTGAACGAGCACGAAGTGAAGTTTGTTGATTTGCGCTTCACCGATACCAAAGGTAAAGAACAGCACGTCACTATCCCTGCTCATCAGGTGAATGCTGAATTCTTCGAAGAAGGCAAAATGTTTGACGGCTCCTCGATTGGCGGCTGGAAAGGCATTAACGAATCCGACATGGTGCTGATGCCAGACGCATCCACCGCAGTGATTGACCCGTTCTTCGCGGACTCTACCCTGATTATCCGTTGCGATATCCTTGAACCAGGCACCCTGCAAGGCTATGACCGTGACCCGCGTTCCATCGCGAAGCGCGCTGAAGATTACCTGCGTTCTACTGGCATTGCCGACACCGTACTGTTCGGGCCAGAACCTGAATTCTTCCTGTTCGATGACATCCGTTTCGGCGCGTCTATCTCCGGTTCTCATGTTGCCATCGACGATATCGAAGGTGCATGGAACTCCTCCACCAAATATGAAGGTGGTAACAAAGGTCACCGTCCGGCAGTGAAAGGCGGTTACTTCCCGGTTCCGCCGGTAGACTCTGCTCAGGATATCCGTTCTGAAATGTGTCTGGTGATGGAACAGATGGGACTGGTAGTTGAAGCCCATCACCACGAAGTAGCGACTGCTGGTCAGAACGAAGTGGCTACCCGCTTCAATACCATGACCAAAAAAGCTGACGAAATTCAGATCTACAAATATGTTGTGCACAACGTAGCACACCGCTTCGGTAAAACCGCGACCTTTATGCCAAAACCGATGTTCGGTGATAACGGCTCCGGTATGCACTGCCACATGTCACTGTCTAAAAACGGCGTCAACCTGTTCGCTGGCGACAAATATGCAGGTCTGTCTGAGCAGGCGTTGTACTACATTGGCGGCGTAATCAAACACGCTAAAGCAATTAACGCCCTGGCAAACCCGACCACCAACTCTTACAAGCGTCTGGTCCCGGGCTACGAAGCACCGGTAATGCTGGCTTACTCTGCGCGCAACCGTTCTGCGTCTATCCGTATTCCAGTGGTTTCTTCTCCGAAAGCACGTCGTATCGAAGTCCGTTTCCCGGACCCAGCGGCTAACCCGTACCTGTGCTTTGCTGCCCTGCTGATGGCCGGTCTTGATGGTATCAAGAACAAGATCCACCCAGGCGAAGCCATGGACAAAAACCTGTATGACCTGCCGCCAGAAGAAGCGAAAGAGATCCCACAGGTTGCAGGCTCTCTGGAAGAAGCACTGAACGAACTGGATCTGGACCGCGAGTTCCTGAAAGCCGGTGGCGTGTTCACTGACGAAGCCATTGATGCGTACATCGCTCTGCGTCGCGAAGAAAATGACCGCGTGCGTATGACTCCGCATCCGGTAGAGTTTGAGCTGTACTACAGCGTCTAATAGTTGAAGTTGTACTACCCGGTGCTAAGAAGGCCGGGATTTAGTTGCCGTGGAAACTTTCAGCCCATCTCTGCATGGGCTTTTTTCTCCGTAACTTCTTTGATGCTTCGCGCTTTTTATCCGTAAAAAGCTATAATGCACTAAAATGGTGCAACCTGTTCAGGAGACTGCTTTATGGCAACAGGCACGCAGCCCGATGCTGGGCAGATCCTCAACTCGCTGATTAACAGTATTTTGTTAATTGATGACAACCTGGCGATCCATTACGCCAACCCCGCCGCACAACAACTGCTCGCTCAAAGCTCCCGCAAATTGTTTGGTACACCGTTACCGGAACTGTTGAGCTACTTCTCATTAAATATCGAGCTGATGCAAGAAAGTCTTGAGGCGGGGCAAGGTTTTACCGATAACGAAGTGACGCTGGTCATCGACGGGCGCTCGCATATCCTTTCTGTGACGGCCCAGCGTATGCCGGACGGCATGATCCTGCTGGAGATGGCACCGATGGATAACCAGCGCCGCTTAAGTCAGGAACAGCTACAGCACGCCCAGCAGGTTGCTGCCCGTGATTTAGTGCGCGGCCTGGCGCATGAGATTAAAAATCCGCTTGGCGGTTTACGTGGCGCGGCCCAGTTGCTCAGCAAAGCATTACCTGACCCGTCACTGCTCGAATATACCAAAGTGATTATCGAACAGGCGGACCGGCTGCGAAATCTGGTCGACCGTCTGTTGGGGCCGCAGCTGCCTGGTACGCGCGTTACCGAAAGTATTCACAAAGTGGCTGAACGCGTGGTGACGTTGGTGTCGATGGAACTGCCGGACAACGTGCGGTTGATTCGTGATTACGACCCCAGCCTGCCGGAACTGGCGCACGACCCGGATCAAATTGAACAGGTATTGCTGAATATTGTGCGCAATGCACTTCAGGCGCTGGGGCCGGAAGGTGGTGAAATCATTCTGCGTACCCGCACCGCGTTTCAACTGACTTTACACGGCGAGCGCTATCGGCTGGCGGCGCGGATTGATGTGGAAGATAACGGGCCAGGCATTCCGCCTCATTTGCAGGATACGCTGTTTTACCCGATGGTCAGCGGCCGCGAAGGTGGCACCGGGCTTGGCTTATCCATCGCCCGTAATTTGATTGATCAGCATTCAGGCAAAATTGAATTTACCAGTTGGCCAGGTCATACCGAGTTCTCGGTTTACCTGCCTATCAGGAAATAAAGGTGACGTTTATGCAACGAGGGATAGTCTGGGTAGTCGATGACGATAGTTCCATCCGTTGGGTGCTTGAACGTGCGCTCGCTGGAGCAGGTTTAACCTGTACGACGTTTGAGAACGGCGCGGAAGTGCTGGAGGCGCTGGCGAGCAAAACACCGGATGTACTGCTGTCGGATATCCGTATGCCGGGAATGGACGGGCTTGCGCTGCTCAAGCAGATTAAACAGCGCCATCCGATGCTTCCGGTCATCATTATGACCGCACATTCCGATCTGGATGCTGCCGTCAGCGCCTATCAACAAGGGGCGTTTGATTATCTGCCTAAACCATTTGATATCGACGAAGCCGTGGCGCTGGTTGAGCGCGCCATCAGCCATTATCAGGAACAGCAGCAACCGCGTAATGTTCAGCTTAACGGCCCGACGACCGATATCATCGGCGAAGCGCCAGCCATGCAGGACGTGTTCCGGATTATCGGTCGGCTTTCACGTTCTTCTATTAGTGTGCTGATTAACGGCGAGTCCGGTACCGGTAAAGAATTGGTCGCTCATGCCCTGCATCGCCACAGTCCGCGAGCCAAAGCGCCGTTTATCGCGCTGAATATGGCGGCTATCCCGAAGGATTTGATCGAATCAGAACTGTTCGGTCACGAGAAAGGCGCGTTTACCGGCGCGAATACCATTCGTCAGGGGCGTTTTGAACAGGCCGATGGCGGCACGTTATTCCTCGATGAAATTGGCGATATGCCGCTCGATGTACAGACGCGTTTGCTGCGCGTGCTGGCAGACGGTCAGTTTTATCGCGTTGGCGGTTATGCGCCGGTGAAAGTGGATGTGCGGATTATCGCTGCGACCCACCAGAATCTCGAACAGCGGGTACAGGAAGGCAAGTTCCGTGAGGATTTGTTCCACCGCCTGAACGTTATCCGCGTTCATCTGCCGCCATTGCGCGAGCGTCGGGAAGATATTCCCCGTCTGGCACGCCATTTTTTACAGGTTGCCGCGCGCGAACTGGGCGTAGAAGCGAAGTTGCTGCATCCGGAAACCGAAGCCGCGCTGACGCGTCTGGCATGGCCGGGTAACGTGCGCCAGCTGGAAAACACCTGCCGCTGGCTAACGGTGATGGCCGCCGGGCAGGAAGTGTTGATTCAGGATTTGCCAGGCGAACTGTTTGAATCAACCGTAGCGGAAAGCCCTTCGCAATTACAGCCGGACAGTTGGGCAACGCTGTTAGCGCAGTGGGCAGACAGAGCGCTACGTTCCGGTCATCAAAACCTGCTTTCCGAAGCGCAGCCTGAGCTTGAGCGGACATTACTGACAACCGCGTTGCGACATACGCAGGGGCATAAACAGGAAGCGGCGCGGCTACTCGGCTGGGGGCGTAACACACTGACGCGGAAGTTAAAAGAGCTGGGGATGGAGTGATTCACGGCTTGTGTGTAAAGATTGATTATTGAGCGCAAATTGCTGGTATTTTGCGCTTTACTGTTCCGATAAGTTCAGTATGATCTTGCCCGGAAAACGGGGAGAGTCATTATGCTGGAATCAATAATTAATCTCGTATCGAGTGGCGCAGTTGACAGCCACACACCACAAACTGCTGTTGCTGCTGTTCTGTGTGCCGCGATGATTGGGCTGTTTAGCTGAAGCTCGTTGTTTATGCCGGATGCGGAGAAAGTCGTAGGCCTGATAAGACGCGACCAGCGTCGCATCAGGCATCATGCTCAGATGCCGGATGCAGCGTAAACGCCTTATCCGGCCTACAAAAGCAATAATTTCAACAGGTTTTCTTAACCAGCGCATCAAGCAATCTTGTTCTCAGCACATTGATGGCGCTTTCGTTTTCTACTTTGTAAACGAAGCGCCATTCACCATTTAAATCACCCGTGAGAACTGCTGCATCCGCGCTTTCTGGCGCAGATAGGTATCAAAGCACATGCAAATGTTGCGGATCAGCAGGCGACCTTTCGCCGTTACCTGAATCCCCTTCTCATCCACATCCACCAGCCCATCTTTTGCTAACGGGGCGAGCAGCTTGAGATCTTCTGCAAAGTAGTCAGCGAAGAGCAAATCCCACTGTTGCTCAATAGGGGCGTAATCCAGACGGAAGTTGCAGATGAGCGACTTAATCACATCGCGGCGAATACAGTCATCACGCGTTAGCGCAATACCACGCCACAGCGCATTGCCTTGTTCATCCACTTGCTGATAGTACTGCTTCAACTCTTTCTGGTTCTGCGCGTAGCAGTCGCCAATCATGCTGATGGCGGAAACGCCCATCCCCAGCAGATCGGTATCGCCCTGAGTGGTGTAGCCCTGGAAGTTACGATGCAGCACGCCTTCACGCTGGGCCACCGCCAGCTCGTCATCCGGACGGGCAAAGTGATCCATACCGATAAACTGATAGCCCGATTGTGTCAGGAAGGCGATGGTTTCCTGCAGGATATCGAGTTTTTGCTGCGGACTCGGCAGGTCAGCATCTTTGATTTTACGCTGAGCAGCAAAAATGGTCGGCAAATGCGCGTAGTTAAAGACACTCAGGCGATCGGGGTTAAGTTCCGCCACGCGTTTCAGGGTAAAGGCGAAACTCTCCGGCGTTTGTTTCGGCAGGCCGTAAATCAGGTCGATGTTGGTGGAGGTAAAGCCAATCTCACGCGCATGGTTAAGCAGTGCAAAGATGAACTCTTCATCCTGCTCGCGGTTAACCAGACGTTGCACTTCTTTGTTGAAGTCCTGCACGCCCATGCTCAGGCGATTAAAGCCTTCGGCGCGTAAATGATCGAGTACATCCAGTTCGATTTCCCGCGGATCGACTTCGATCGAGATCTCCGCATCGGCATTGAACTGGAAGTTTTCGCGCAGCAGCTTCATCAGACGGCTGATTTGCGCTTTATTCAGATACGTCGGCGTTCCTCCGCCCCAGTGCAATTGGCTGACGTGACGCCCGGCGAACAGCGGTGCACGATGGACGATTTCTTGCTCCAGCGCGTCCAGATACTGATCGGCCTTGTGCTGCTGGCGAGTAACAATCTTATTGCAACCGCAGAAGTAACAAAGCTTATGGCAGAACGGGATATGTACGTAGAGAGATAATGGACGCTCAGGATAGCGCGCCACGGCTTGTAAAAACGCCTGTTCGCCGAAGTCTTCTGAAAACTCCAGCGCGGTTGGGTACGAGGTGTATCGTGGCCCGGAATAGTTATATTTCTGGATCAGGGCCAGATCCCAGTCGATTTGCTGTACAGACATGCTCACTCCTTCCGATGGCGTCTCTGGCGGCTACGGCGTACCGGCGGATGCCCGTTTCGGGTCATCAACCGGTTGCGCAGCCACTTTTGTCGCCGCGACAACCGCTGTAGTTTAACGAATAACCACACCAGATAACATATAACCGGAAGGGTTATCAGCAGAACGGGAAGGCCCACGGCGGCAATCCGTTAGTTGCCCCGCAGCAGACGCATCATGTCTTCTTGCTTCTCGTCTTCTTCCTCTTCTTCGTCATCGTCATAAGAGAGGCCGAGTTTCTGCATCAACTCATCAATACGATCCAGTTTGGCATCCACCCAGGATTGCTCTTCGGCGCTCAGGGTTTCGCCTGCCTCCAGACGTTCCAGCAGCGCATCCAGACGCTCATCCGTTTCCAGTAACTCCAACTCCGCCTGCGGTGAAAGCATAGGTTTCTCACTCTTCGGTTTGTGCTGTTTGGTGACTTTTTCAGTCACGCCCAATGGAATAGGGGTTTTACTGCCAATACGTGGATCTTTCGGTGCGTTCTGGCCTTTGCTGCCTGACGTGGTGTTACCGCCCGCTGCGCGGCTGCCCGGCGCATGACCACGACGTTTTTTCTGACGCTTACGGTCACGAGCTTCCTGATCCAGCTCCTCGCGTGTTTTTCGACGCGCTTTTGCATGACCTTTGCTGCGTGAGTTTGAAGATGATGGTTTCATAATGGTTCGTCTTTTAGCCGTTTTATTCAGTATAGATTTGCGGCGGAATCTAACAGAAAGCAAGCAAAGAAAAAAGGCGACAGATTACTCTGTCGCCTTTTTTCCTGACTCATAACCCTTAACGGGTCTTACAATCCTTGCAGGCCGCCAACACACCCTGTTTTTCCATTAGCCGGAACAATCCGTGTTGATTCCATTTCCGTTTAATTACGTCTCCGGACGTTTGTCTTCCTGACAATCCTCTGTCTTCGCCTCCTGGCGCTCCTGACCCTCATCCTGAGTCATTGTTCCTGTTAGCGTCCTCGCTCTATGGGTGCTACTTTACGCCTTTGCTTTAAACAAACAATCAACCGCCATCAGTATTTGCACATTTTCAGAGTTTTATATAAAAGCAATTAACTGATTTATATAGCTTATTTGACATGCATCGCAGAATTTTCTCTGCTATTTCGCATAAAGACTATCGGCAATGTCTCACAAAGCGTATGGCTTTTACTTACAACGCTCACGCCGAAAAATCCGCCTTTTATTATGGTTCAGGTATAATCACCGCAAAGCTTTGACTGACGGAGACGACCGCTTTGACTAATTTGAATTATCAACAGACGCATTTTGTGATGAGTGCGCCTGATATTCGCCACCTACCTTCCGATACCGGAATTGAAGTGGCTTTTGCAGGCCGTTCCAACGCAGGTAAATCCAGCGCGCTGAACACGCTGACTAACCAGAAAAGCCTGGCGCGGACCTCAAAAACCCCAGGGCGCACCCAGCTTATCAACCTGTTTGAAGTGGCTGACGGCAAGCGTCTGGTTGACCTGCCCGGCTATGGCTACGCGGAAGTCCCGGAAGAGATGAAGCGCAAATGGCAACGCGCGCTCGGCGAGTACCTCGAAAAACGTCAGAGCCTGCAAGGCCTGGTGGTACTCATGGATATTCGCCATCCGCTGAAAGATTTGGATCAGCAGATGATTGAGTGGGCGGTAGACAGTAATATCGCCGTACTGGTGCTGCTGACCAAAGCGGACAAACTGGCAAGCGGCGCACGTAAAGCACAATTGAATATGGTGCGTGAAGCAGTGCTGGCGTTTAACGGTGATGTGCAGGTTGAAACGTTCTCTTCGCTGAAGAAGCAAGGCGTGGACAAGCTGCGGCAGAAACTGGATACCTGGTTTAGCGAGATGCAGCCTGTAAAAGAAACGCAGGACGGCGAATAATTTTCTTGCCTTAATGCTTGTGCCGGATGTGGCGTATCCGGCCCGTAAATTCAATAGATTACACTTCTACCGTTGGCCTGATAATCAGTGCGCATCAGGCATTACGGATCTTTTCTTTCGCCCAATAAAAAACGCCCCAGTCATTACTGACTGGGGCGGCTAAAATATTCAGCCAAATCCGATTACGTGAAGTAAAAGGTCTGAAAGATAGAACATCTTACCTCTGTACCCTACGCGACTAACTTTACTCTTTTTTGTTCAGTTCAGAAAGCATTTTTTGTAATTTTTTTTCAGTTGTTGCATAGGAATTTCTAATAGCCATCACAAAACGTGACAGCTTATGTTGCTTACTTACGAAAAAAGGGCATGTTCAGGCGAATCTTAGTGCGCCTGATCCCAGTTTTCGCCACTCCCCACTTCCACCAGCAACGGCACATCCAGACGGGTACAGTTTTCCATCAGTTGATGAATCTGCTTCGCGACGGCATCGACATCATCTTTATGAACTTCAAATACCAGTTCATCGTGTACCTGCATAATCATACGCACACGCGGTTGCTCAGCTTGTAACCACGCATCAACGGCAATCATCGCTCGTTTGATAATGTCGGCGGCGGTTCCCTGCATTGGCGCGTTAATGGCTGCACGTTCAGCCGCTGCACGACGAGCACCATTGCTGGATTTGATATCCGGCAGATACAGACGGCGTCCGTCCAGCGTTTCAACGTAGCCCTGTTCTTTCGCCTGCGCACGGGTGCGCTCCATATACTCCAGCACGCCTGGGTAGCGTTCGAAGTAAAGGTCCATGTACTTCTGCGCTTCTTTACGTGGAATGTTCAATTGTCGCACCAGACCGAAAGCACTCATGCCATAAATCAGACCAAAGTTGATCGCTTTCGCGCTACGACGTTGCTCGCTGGTGACGGTTTCCAGTGGCAAACCAAACACTTCTGCCGCCGTAGCCCGGTGGATATCTTTTCCTTCCGCGAATGCGGTCAGCAAGCCTTTGTCACGCGAGAGATGCGCCATAATGCGCAGTTCAATCTGCGAGTAGTCCGCCGAGACAATCACATAATCCTCTGGCGCAATAAACGCCTGGCGGATACGACGACCTTCTTCGTTACGCACCGGAATGTTTTGCAGGTTAGGATCGGTTGACGATAAACGTCCCGTTGCGGTTACTGCCTGGTGATAAGAGGTATGTACACGCCCGGTTTTCGGGTTGATCATCAGCGGCAGCTTGTCGGTGTAGGTCGATTTCAGCTTCGCCAGACCACGATACTCCAGAATCACTTTTGGCAACGGATAGTCCAGCGCCAGTTCTTCCAGTACCTCTTCCGACGTTGACGGCGCACCACCCGGCGTTTTCTTCAGCGGTTTAATGCCCTGTTTTTCAAACAGAATGGTTTGTAACTGCTTGGTGGAAGAAAGGTTAAATTCTTCACCTGCAATTTCATGCGCTTTCTTTTCCAGCTCAGCCAGACGTAGAGTGAGCTCTTCAGAATGATTATGAAGCACTTTCGGATCGATCTTCACACCGTTACGTTCAATGCGTGAAAGCACCGGCACCAGCGGCATTTCGATGTTCTCGAAGACGTTCAACGGCCCTTTGTGTTTTTGCAGATCCGGCCACATTTTCAGATGCAGCTGCAAGGTGACATCGGCATCTTCGGCTGCGTAACGTCCGGCCTCTTCGAGGGCAATCTGGTTAAAGGTCAGTTGATTTTTGCCTTTACCGGCAATCTCTTCAAAAGTGATGGTTTTGTGCTTCAACCAACGTTCCGCGAGGCTGTCCATATCGTGACGCCCGGCAACGCTATTGAGAATGTAGGATTCAAGCATGGTATCAAACGCAATCCCACGCAGCTCAATGCCGTAATTCGCCAGAATACCGCGATCGTATTTTAGGTTTTGCCCAACCTTCAGCGCCTTTTCATCTTCCAGCAGCGGTTTTAGCAACTCGAGTGCACGCCCGCGAGAGATTTGATCGGGCGCATCAAGATAATCATGAGCAACCGGAATATATGCCGCTACGCCTGGCTCGATAGCAAAAGAAAGCCCGACCAGGTTGGCAGAGATGTTATCGAGGCTGTCGGTTTCGGTATCAAATGCAAATACCGGCGCTTTTTCCAGCTTCGCAATCCACGCTTTCAGTATTTCTTCATCAAGGATGGTGACGTAGTTGTCATAAGAAATCACCGTTGCCGTCACTTCTGGCGCTTCGTCTGCAACACTGGTTTCCTGCGGCCTGGCTGCGGGTTTCGCCCCTTTAGCCTGTAACCATTTGCCCGCTTCGACATCAGCAGTCCAGCGTTTGAACTCATACTTTTTGAACAGCCCCAACAACTCTTCCGCCGCCGGTTGCTGCACTTCCAGTTGTTCACAGGTCAGCTCCAGTTCAACGTCGGTTTTAATCGTCGCCAGCTGGTATGAGAGATAAGCAACTTCTTTGTTTTGCTCGAGCTTCGCTGCCATTGTTTTCGCGCCACGGAAGCTCAACCCAGCAATTTTTTCTGGCTCGGCATACAGCGTATCCAGCCCGCCAAGACCTTGCAGCAATGCCTGCGCGGTTTTTTCACCGACGCCCGGTACGCCAGGGATGTTATCAGAGGAGTCACCCATCAGCGCCAGGAAGTCGATGATCAGTTCTGGCGGCACGCCGTACTTATTCACCACCTCTTCCGGGCCGAGGATGGTATTCGTCATGGTATTGATAAGCGTAATATTTGGCGTCACCAGCTGCGCCATATCTTTATCGCCAGTGCTGATCAGCACCGGACGCCCGGCTTTTTCGGCTTCGCGCGCCAGAGTACCGATAACGTCGTCCGCTTCTACGCCAGAAACCGCCAGCAGCGGCAGTCCCATCGCTTTGACCATCGCGTGCAGAGGTCCGATTTGTGCTCGCAGATCGTCCGGCATTGGCGGGCGATGTGATTTGTAATGTTCAAACAGTTCATCACGAAAGGTTTTTCCCTTGGCGTCAAAGACCACCGCTGCATGCGTCGGTTTATATTGCATGATTAGACTGCGCAGCATGTTGAGGACACCATACATCGCACCGGTCGGCTCGCCTGCGCTGTTAGTCAGCGGGGGAAACGCGTGATATGCGCGATAAAGATAAGATGAACCATCTACAAGGATAAGTGGATTTTGGGGGATCTGAACCATAATGTCCGTGCCTGTTTATCAGATTATGGGTAAAGGATGCCACAGACAGGATGAAAACATGAGTTTTTCACCGCTTTTCGTGAAAATCTTTTGTAGATCTTCTGGATCGCTCGCAAATCGTCATGTGGATAACTTTGTGCATAAATTATTTACATCACTTTTAATTTATTATCATGCTTTTTACAGCATGATGTTTGTCTTTGCTTTTCATACAGTTAAATATAAAGCCATCCCTAATAATTGTGATAATGGGATTTTTTCTAATGTGGATAGATATGAATTATTTTTCTCCTTAAGGATCATCCGTTATTTGGGGCGTTTTCTGCTAAAATCGGCGCCTTGCGCTTCTTTAGCGCACTGTCTATGGCTAACCTTTTGAATAAATTCATTATGACGAGAATACTCGCTGCGATAACCCTTTTGCTGAGTATCGTATTGACCATTTTGGTCACTATTTTTTGCTCCGTCCCGATCATCATTGCCGGGATTGTAAAACTATTGCTACCTGTGCCAGTCATTTGGCGAAAGGTTTCGCGTTTTTGTGATTTTATGATGTATTGCTGGTGTGAAAGTCTGGCGGTATTACTGCATCTGAACCCACACCTGCAATGGGAAGTTCACGGGCTGGAAGGGTTAAGTAAGAAGAACTGGTATCTGCTTATTTGTAACCACCGTAGTTGGGCAGATATTGTCGTACTGTGCGTGCTGTTTCGTAAGCACATTCCGATGAATAAATATTTCCTCAAGCAGCAGCTTGCCTGGGTGCCATTTCTTGGCCTGGCATGCTGGGCGCTGGATATGCCGTTTATGAAGCGTTATTCCCGCGCTTATTTATTACGTCATCCGGAACGACGTGGTAAAGATGTTGAAACCACCCGGCGTTCTTGTGAAAAGTTTCGCCTGCACCCCACCACCATTGTCAATTTCGTTGAAGGCTCCCGTTTCACGCAAGAAAAACATCAGCAAACCCACTCCACTTTTCAAAACTTGTTGCCACCAAAGGCGGCAGGCATTGCGATGGCGCTAAATGTACTGGGTAAACAATTCGATAAACTGCTTAATGTTACGCTGTGTTATCCGGACAATAACCGTCAGCCGTTCTTCGATATGTTAAGCGGTAAACTGACGCGAATTGTCGTACATGTGGATTTGCAGCCTATTGCCGATGAGTTACATGGCGACTACATCAATGACAAAAGCTTTAAGCGCCATTTTCAGCAATGGCTGAACTCACTGTGGCAGGAAAAAGACCGGCTTCTGACGTCGTTGATGTCATCACAGCGGCAGGACAAGTAAATTTTGCTCGCCTCTGAATGAGCAGAGGCGAGTGAGTATTTTAATGAACAAAACGTCCGGCACGAGACATAAATTCTTCTTCGCTCATCTCCTGTCCGTTAAAAACAACTTTACCCGGTGTATAACGCAGTTGCAGCGAGGCGGTATTGTTGTCAATCGTGATTAACTGAAACATCTGACCTAATGTCATCATCCCGCTGATTTGTTTATCAGCCTGCTTTTGCGCTTTTTCCGCATCCATGCCTTCAGATAAATTAAGCTGTTTTGCGGTTTCTGTGACAACATTAAGCGGTAACTTCACGTCAAAATTGAGCGATTTAATATCTTTGTTTGTGGATGATGAAGATTTGGCTGGGTCGGCAATACTGATATCCAGATTGGCATTTAGTTCGCCGAGTGCGTTCTTCCATCTTACCGGTTGTTTAATGGTCGGCTCACTTTTTTGTAATAACGGTAAATACTCTTTGAACAATGCAGCATTCACTTCTTGCAGAGCAACTTCATCGTTTGCTAACTCAGGGTGTGCAGCAAGCTGCTTCTGCATCGCAATGTTATACTGAATGATAAATTGGCGCACCGCTGAGGGATCAATAGATTCCGCAATCAAGGACCACTCACCACTACCGAGTTGCTGATTCCCTTTTGTTAACTTATCAAGTTCGTAGGTCAGATTGACATTGATATAATCTTTGTCTTTAACGCGATCCAGCCTGGTTTTTGCAACGAAAGCATCGATTTGGGCAACGTCTTCTCCCTGATTGATAATGTTAATCTGATTGAATTTCGACTCGCTTTCGCCAACCGGAAATTTCTTTTCTTCTAATCGCGTCAGAGAATCAATGGTAAAACTTTTCGCCGTTACTTTGTTCAATGGCGATAATTCCAGAACAATATCTTCGACTTTGCCTTCAATATCCAGGTTAGACAATGAGCTACCATCACCATTAAAAGTAAACTGGCCTTCACCAAAAGAAAACTTTCCATATTTTGCAGGGGCAACATCTAATGTCGTGGAGAATGAGCCACCAAACGCGAATCGCAATGTCGCTTCCACAGGAGATTTATTTTTTGCGGCGATAAATAGCGGTTGTGTCAGTTCATTATCCACTAATTTCACTTTTGCCGCTGCCAGTGCGGGGATGACATTACCACGCATTAACATTGTGATGGGTAACGGACCGTGCTCAACATCCACATCAAACGCAACTTTCTGGCCAGGTTTGATATTGAGATCAGGTGCACCGTTATCAAATGTCATTTGCATTTGAAAACGAGAATTAAAAAAGCCTTTGTCAAAATTTTTATAACTTAACGTCATATCGTAGACATGTTCACCTTTCTTTTTAGCATCGTTAAAATCTTTAATAAACTTTTCGACACCAGGCTGAATTTGCGTACCTGTGTACCATGTGCCACCACCCCAGATTACGGCTAACGCAACAATAACACCTGTAGCTGACTTACGTATCATATAAATATTCCCTGATAAAACAGCAAAACTTTGAATATCCACTTATGCTGAAATAATGTCCAGCGGCAGGACGCATTATCAGAATGTATTTATATTTATTAAATAATAAAAAAGCCCGTGAATATTCACGGGCTTTATGTAATTTACATTGAATTATTTTTTCTCGGACAGATATTTCACAGTATCAGCATACTGCTGAACAAAAACATCCATATTGCTGGTATCCATACCCTGCGGATTCAGCTGATATTTACCGTTAACAAACATCGCCGGAACGCCACGCAATTGCACGTCAGCTGCAGCTTTTTCCTGCTGAGCGACCAGGGATTTCACCACGAAGCTGTTCCACGCCGCGTCGTACTCTTCACCTTTAATACCTGCGTTGATAAATACATCGCGGATATCAGATGCTGAACGAATGGTCTGGGTTTTCTGTACGCCTTCAAACAGCGGAACAGTGACTTTGTCTTCCACGCCCAGTGCCATCGCCACTGCCCATGCCTGAGTCAGATCTTTGCCCAGGTCACCCCCCATGAAGTTGACGTGGTATTTAGTCATCTTCACGCCTTCCGGCAGTTTTTTCTTCACGTTATCAGAAATATGCAGAACTTCTTCAAACTGATAGCAGTGCGGGCAGAAGAAAGAGAAAAACTCCAGCACTTGCGGCGCGCCAGCTACCGGTTTTTCCAGGGTAGTGTACTGTTTACCATCTTCATACTGCGCCGCCGATGCGCTAAACGCTAAAACTAAACCAGCCAGCGCCAGCCAAATCTTTTTCATGATCTACTCTCTCCGATTAATACATAGGTGTTAATTGCAAAGGGGGTTCTTGTAGAACTTTTGCCTGTTCTATAAAAGTCGCCGTCTGTCGCAGCCAGTAATCTTCCCCGGTTAACCACGGGAAATTTTTCGGGAACGCGGGATCAGCCCAACGCCGCATTAGCCAGGCAAGATAATAAACCAAACGCATGGCGCGTAAAGGTTCAATCAGTCCGATTTCAGCGGTGTCGAACTCGCTAAATTCTTCATAAGCTTCAATAATAGTTTCCAGTTGCATCCGCTGCTCGGCTTTATCGCCATTGAGCAACATCCACAAATCCTGAATAGCCGGACCATTACGTGCATCATCCAGATCAACAAACATTGGACCATCGCGCCAGAGGATATTCCCGGCGTGGCAGTCTCCATGTAGCCGCAGAACGGTGAAATCTTCCCGCCAGTGTGCTGTAACGGCGGCGATCAGCTCATCTGTCGCTTTCAGGAATGCCGCTTTCAACCCGGAAGGTATCAGTGTGGCGTCCTCAAACAGCTTGCGTGGCTCAATGAGATATTCATTCAGACCGATGGTCGGGCGATGGATAAAAAGCTGTTTGCGCCCCGTCTGGTGCATACGCCCTAAATAACGCCCAACAGCTTCCATCTGATCGATATTATCAGCTTCGAACTGGCGACCACCGACGCTTGGAAAAACAGCGAAATAAAATCCCTGATGATTCAATAAAGTCTGACCGTTAAAGGCCACAGGCGCTGCGACCGGAACTTCATCGTTAACCAGCTGCAACGCAAATTGATGTTCTTCGAGGATTTGATCGGCTGTCCAACGTTCAGGGCGATAAAATTTGACGACAAAACGTCGACGATCTTCGTCCTGAAATTGATAGACACGGTTTTCATAGCTGTTAAGCGGGGTAAGACCGGAATCCACCCGGATCCCATGCTCAAACAGAGCGTCCATGATGGTATCCGGGTGTAGTGTCTGGAAAGTAAAAGCGCTGTTGTTCATCCCATCATCCGGAAAACATTACGAATGATGAAGGATATCATTTCACGATGATTTTGGTGGCACCGCTTACAAGCTTTTACTCTTTAATTACGCCGCGAGCGCGTAACAGCGCCGTTTTGAAATCTTCTTCATAATCTTTCTGCAAACCCGGGATCACCGCATCTTTCGCGGAATCACGCATTTTCAGGTGATAGATCAGAATGTCATCCGTCAAATCCGCCAGTTCGCCGTCAAAACCTGACTCTTTCGCCAGTTTCTGCAAAAATTGCAGCAGGTTAAGGTCTGGCTCTTTTTGCCAGGCTGGCTGGAGGAGTTCAATAACTTCATTCAGACGTTTACATTTCATAGTAATGCCCCTTACTCTTGAGACAGACACGTTAGCAGGGTCAATCCCACAATAAAAGAGGCGATATCGGTGAATCTGATGACGACGATAACAGGCGTTGTGCTGGCGGGCGGTAAAGCCAGACGAATGGGCGGCGTAGATAAAGGATTGCTTGAATTAAACGGCAAACCATTATGGCAACATGTCGCTGACGCGCTTATGACGCAGCTCTCTCACGTCGTGGTTAATGCTAATCGTCATCAGGAAATCTATCAGGCAAGCGGTCTGAAAGTGATTGAAGATACACTGGCGGATTACCCAGGCCCTCTGGCAGGAATGCTTTCAGTAATGCAGCAGGAAGCGGGGGAGTGGTTTTTGTTTTGCCCATGCGATACGCCTTACATTCCCCCTGATTTAGCTGCCCGGCTTAATCATCAGCGCAAAGATGCGCCTGTCGTGTGGGTCCACGACGGTGAACGCGATCACCCGACTATTGCTCTGGTAAACCGCGCAATTGAGCCTTTATTACTGGAATATCTGCAAGCAGGAGAACGCCGGGTAATGGCATTTATGCGTCTGGCTGGCGGTCACGCGGTCGATTTCAGCGATCATAAAGATGCATTTGTAAACGTGAATACGCCAGAGGAGCTTGCCCGATGGCAGGAAAAACGATGATACCGTTACTCGCCTTTGCCGCGTGGAGCGGCACTGGAAAAACTACGCTGCTGAAAAAACTGATCCCGGCATTATGCGCCAGAGGGATCCGTCCAGGGCTGATTAAGCATACGCACCATGATATGGATGTTGATAAACCGGGCAAAGATAGCTATGAGCTGCGCAAGGCTGGCGCGGCACAAACCATCGTTGCCAGCCAGCAGCGATGGGCCTTGATGACGGAAACACCAGACGAAGAAGAGCTGGATCTACATTTTCTCGCAAGTCGAATGGATACCTCAAAGCTGGATTTGATTCTGGTCGAAGGGTTTAAGCATGAAGAGATCGCAAAGATTGTGCTGTTTCGCGATGGAGCCGGACATCGACCGGAAGAATTAGTGATAGACAGACATGTTATTGCTGTAGCCAGTGATGTGCCGCTTAATCTTGATGTCGCGTTACTGGATATTAATGATGTTGAGGGGCTGGCTGATTTTGTGGTGGAGTGGATGCAAAAGTAGGCTGGATAAGATGCGCCAGCGTCGCATCCGGCATGATTTTCTGCACCAATGCAAAAAGGCCATCCGTCAGGATGGCCTTTCGCTTAATTTGATGCCTGGCAGTTCCCTACTCTCGCATGGGGAGACCCCACACTA